>SXGT01745459.1_pt1 | contig 35866 bp, 36 predicted proteins | sample 3176221 | NCBI WGS metagenome assembly SXGT01 (sample SAMN11356862, study PRJNA531348) | freshwater metagenome | isolation source: freshwater sample F1-120 | place: China: Fuxian Lake, Yuxi | collected 2017-12-25 | reverse complement strand
GCGATCGGCACGGCCCACGACGATGCCGCGGTGCTCATCGACGGCACCGGGCTCGCGGTATGCCCCGGTTTCATCGACCTGCACACCCACTACGACGCGCAGGCGTTCTGGGACAGCACCCTCAGCCCGTCACCGCTGCACGGCGTCACCACCGTGATGGCGGGCAACTGCGGGTTCTCCATCGCACCCCTCACGTCGGTCGACGGTGGGCCGGTGCGAGCCGACGACGCCGACTACCTGATGCGCATGTTGGCTCGCGTGGAAGGCATGCCGCTCGAGAGCCTGCAGCAGGGTGTGCCCTGGAACTGGGGCACGTCGGCCGAGTACTTCGACCGGCTCGACGGCACGCTCATGCCGAACGCGGGATTCATGGTGGGTCACTCGGCACTGCGTCGCGTGGTGCTGCACGACGACGCCACCGAACGCCACGCCACGCCCGACGAGATCGAGCAGATGAAGACGCTGCTCCGCCGCGGCCTGGCCGCCGGCGGCATGGGCTTCACCAGCACCTGGTCGCCCAGCCACAACGACCACCTCGGCCGACCGGTGCCGTCGCGTGCGTCGAGCCGGGAGGAGTTGGTGGCGCTGTGTTCGGTGGCGAGCGAGTTCCCCGGCACGCAACTCGAGTTCATCCCTGCCGTGGGTCAGTTCAGCGACGACACGTTCCGACTGATGGGGGCGATGAGCGCAGCCGCCAACCGTCCGCTGAACTGGAACCTGCTGCAGGTGTACGCGCAGAACTGGGACCTGGTGCAGCACCAGTTGGCCGGATTCGACATCGCGGCCGCCGAGGGCGGGCGGGTGCTCGCGCTCACGCTGCCCGACACGTTCCGCCTGCGTCTCAACTTCACGAGCGGCTTCATCCTCGACATCCTCCACGGCTGGGACACGCTGATGGCGTTGCCCGTCGACGAGAAGCTCCGCCAGTTGCGCGACCCCGTGCAGCGCGCCGAGTGGAACCGGCTCGCGCAGAGCACCGAGGGCACCCAGCGCGCCATCGCCAACTGGGCCGGCTACTGGGTGCTCGAGACGTTCAGCGACGAGTGGAAGCCCTACCAGGGGCGCATCATCGGCGACATCGCCCGCGAACTCGGGCGCGAGGCCTGGGACGTGCTGGTCGACATCGTGGTGGCCGATGGCCTGCGCACGGTGATCGCCAACCAGGATCGCGGCCAGGACGACGCCACCTGGGCGCGTCGGGTGGAGGTGTGGCGCGACCATCGTGCGGTGGTGGGAGCGAGCGACGCAGGTGCGCACCTCGACATGATCGACAGCTTCAGCTACAGCACCACGCTGTTGGCCCGGGCAGTGCGCGAGCGCAACCTGTTGCCGCTCGAGGAGGCCGTCCACTACCTCACCGGCGCTCCCGCCGAGCTGTACGGCCTGCACGAGCGTGGTCGCGTGGCCGCCGGCTTCTGTGCCGACCTGCAGGTGTTCGATCCTGCGACCGTCGGGCCCGGACCGGTGTCGATGCGCTTCGACCTGCCGGGTGGTGCGGGCCGCGTCTACGGCGAAGCCGTCGGTGTGCACCACGTGATGGTGAACGGTGTGCCGTGCGTGGAACAGGGCGAGTTGCTCGCCGCTCGGCCGGGTCGGCTGCTGCGCAGTGGCAGCGACACCCACACGGTGTCGGTGCGCTGACCCTCAGGAGGGAACGACGAACGCGTTCTCGTCGGCGATCTCACCGAACAGCGTGAGCGTGATGAGCACGTCGCCGTCGTCGACCTTCGCCACCAGCCCGCTGTCGAGCACGCAGTACGACGCCACGCCGCCGGGCACCGTCACGTCGACGCACGTGACCGGCAGCTCGGCGACGGTGGAGGTGCTCGCGATGGCCGGGCCGAGCTTCGCATCGGCATCGCGGCGCAGGCGCTTGGCAGTGTCGGCCGCGTAGAAGTCGACCGTCACCGAGGTGTCGCTGATGCGCTGCGGATCGAAGCCGTCGACGCAGGGGACCGACTTGTCCTCGGTGCACGTGACCGCGGTGGTCTCGGTCTGGATGTAGCGGGTGTTGCCGACGGTGACGCTGCGCTTGCCGGGGGACAGCACCACGAGCGCCGGGTTGGTGACGTTGCCGTACTTCGTGAGGATGGAGTACGCCGCAGTGGCCGGCCCTGCGGTGGCCGCCTCGAGCTTGGTGAGCACCGCGTCGACCGCAGCGTCGCCGGTGGGAACGCCGGTGGGGTACTGGTCGGCGTCGCTGAAGTAGGGGCGCTCCCCGGTGAAGCAGCCGGCCAGGAGCACGGTGGACAGAGCAAGGGCGACGAGGCCGCGACGTGACACGAAGCACGAGCGTACGGGCTGCGACCGCCGAAGCGTCAGCAGGGGCTGCGAAACCTCGCCGCCACCGACGACCTCACCTGGCGGGCGGGAGCACGGTTGGTCATCGGTGGCGGGCTGAGGCATTCACAGCGCAGCGGTCACGTCGGCGCGGGCTGCTGACGTCAACGCTGCAATGTCGATGTGAGCGGGACGGGAGATCCTGTTGCACATCGCCAATGACACGACGGTTGCGCAGTGAACGTTTGGCGGTTCGCGAAGAAATCTTCCTAACCTCGTGGCGTGATCAGCCTCGACGCCGCCACCGTGCTCCTGCAATGGTCGGCCGGCGGCCTCTTCTTCCTGTGGTTCACCACGCGTCGTCGCGAGGTGGGCATCGGGTATGGCTGGCTGTTGCGCGGCACCTACCTGTTGCTCGCCGCGCTCGGCGCATGGCTGGGGTTCCGCTTCGGCGTGGTGCCCGTGCGCGAAGCCAGTGCCATCGCGCTGGTGGCCACCACGCTGGCGGCGCTGGTGGTGAGCATCGTGCGCCGCAAGGCCGGCGTGTCGGGCGCGCAGGCCGAGCACGACCGGCGCAGCGAACGCGTGGCCGCGATGACCGGCATCGACCGCACGGTGGCCGAACCCGCAGCGCACGACGACCGCGGGCCCGAGTTCCCGCCCATCCTCGACCTGGTGCCGGCACTGGTGGCCGTGCCCGGGTTGGTGGCAGCGGCGCTCGACGCCGGTGGCAACCCCTTCACGTCGCTGCTGCGCACGTTCGCCGGCGCGCTGTTCCTCGGTGCCGTCACCGACGCGATGCTGCTGGGGCACTGGTACCTGGTGCAGCCGGGCCTGCCGCGCCGGCATCTCAACGAGCTGGTCCGTGCGCTCGGCTGGGTGTGGCCCGTGGAGGTGGTGGCGATGCTGCTGCCGGTGGGCATGTTCGCCGTCTTCAGCGGCACGATCGACGACGGGTGGGGCGGTCAGCTCGGCTGGTTCTGGGCGGCATGTGCCATCACCACCATCGTGCTCGTCCAGGTCACCAAGGCGGCCTTGAAGGAACGGTCGTACTCGGCGGTCATGGCCGCGACCGGCCTGCTGTACCTCGCCATCCTCACCGCATTCGGCACCGACCTGGTGGCCCGGGCCGTGCTGGCCGGCTGATGACCGCCTCGCTGCACGCCCGCGGCCTGTCGCTCGCGCTGGGCGCGCGGCACCTGCTGGTCGATGTGGAGCTGGCGGTCGATCCGGGCCAGTGCGTCGGCCTGGTGGGACCCAACGGCGTCGGCAAGTCCACGCTGCTGCGGGTGTTGGCCGGGCAGTTGGCCCCCGACGCCGGTGTGGTGCAGCTCTCGCCGCCCACGGCCAACGTGGGCTACCTGCCACAGGAGCCCGAGCGCCGTGACGAGTCGGTGCTCGCGTACCTCGAACGGCGTACCGGCGTTGCTGCGGCGTCGGCTCGCCTCGACGCGTCGACCGCCGACCTCGCCGCCGGCACACCCGGCGCCGACGACGCGTACAGCGACGCGCTCGACCGGTGGCTGGCGCTCGGTGCCGCCGACTTCGAGTCGCGGGTGGCCGATGTGTGGGCCGACCTCGGGCTCGGTGACCACCTGCTGCACCAGCCGATGCCGTCGCTGTCGGGCGGTGAGGCCGCTCGCGCCGGCCTGGCGGCGCTGTTGCTGGCGCGGTTCGACGTGTTCCTGCTCGACGAGCCCACCAACGACCTCGATCTCGACGGCCTGGCCCGGCTGGAACGGTTCGTCGCCGGGCTCGGCTCGGGGTGCGTGCTGGTGAGCCACGACCGCACGTTCCTGCAACGCACCGTCACGCACGTGGTGGAGCTCGACGAGTTCAGCCACCAGGCCACCCGCTACGCCGGTGGGTGGGCCGCCTACCTGCGCGAGCGCGACCTGGCCAAGCAGCACGCTCGCGAGGCGTACGAGGAGTACGAGGCCAAACGCAGCTCGCTGGCCGGTCGGGCGCAGCGCGAACGCGAGTGGGCCACCCAGGGGTTGTCGCGGGCGAAGAAGAAGCCCGACGACAACGACAAGAACATCAAGGCGTTCAAGGTGAACCAGAGCGAGCAGTTGGCCGGCAAGGCGGCGCGCACCGACAAGATGATGGAGCGCCTCGAGGTGGTGGAGGAACCGCGCGAAGCATGGGAGTTGCGGCTGGTCATCGCCGCTGCGCCGCGCAGCGGTGCCGTGGTGGCGCGGCTCGAGCACGCCGTCGTGGAGCACGGCGCGTTCACCCTCGGACCCATCGACCTGCAGATCGACTACGGCGAGAAGGTGGTCATCGAAGGACCGAACGGTGCCGGCAAGTCCACGCTGTTGCGCGCCCTACTGGGTGAGGAGGCCGTCACCTCGGGCAACCACTGGCGCGGGCCCGGCGTGGTGGTGGGCCGCCTCGAGCAGGCACGCCACCAGTTGGCCGACGCACCCACGGTGCTGCAGGCGTTCATGGCCGCCACCGGCATGCTGGTGCCCGAGGCCCGCACCCTGCTGGCGAAGTTCGGCATCGGTGCCGAGCACGTGCACCGTGCTGCCGAGTCGCTGTCACCCGGTGAACGCACTCGGCTGGTGCTGGCACTGCTGATGGCGAAGGGCTCGAACTGCCTGGTGCTCGACGAGCCCACCAACCACCGCGACCTGCCCGCGATCGAGCAACTCGAACAGGCCCTCGCGTCGTTCGAGGGCACGGTGCTACTGGTGAGCCACGACCGTTCGCTGCTGTCGAACGTGGCCCGCACCCGAACGCTCGAGGTGCGCGGCGGCCGCATCGTGCGCGACGAACCCGCCTGATCACATCTCGCCGGCGCGTCGGATGCGACGGCTCGCCACCACGCCGAGCATCGCCAGCGCGAACGCCATCGCGAAGTTGAGGCCGAGTGCCGTGGTGATGTCGATCGAACCGCGGTCGGCGACGGCCACCGTGGCCCCGCCGATGCCGCCCATCAGCGAGAAGCCGAGAGCGTCGCCGAGCGCGATCTGGCTGCTCACCTTGCCCTCGTTGCCCGCCGCTGCGTACTCCATCGTGGCCACCGAGGTGGGGTTGAACAGCAGGCCCATGCCGAAGCCGCCCACGCACCACGCCACGAACGTGGCCCACAACGGCCAGCCCGACCACAGCACGGGGGTGACCAGCAGCACGCCCAGCGCGAGCACCAGGAAGCCGGTGCGCACGGCGGGCCCTGGCTGCTCCACCGGTCGTCGGGCGCGTACCCACTGGCCGCCGGTCCACGAGATCGCGGCACCGATGATGACGAACCCCTGCACCAGTGGGCGTGCGCCGTGGATGCGGTCGGCGGCGAGCGGGATGAAGGTGTCGACACCCATGAACGTGGCCGTGGCCAGGATGCGTGCGGCGACGATGGCGGCGAGGCCGGTGCGGGCCACCATCACGCCGGAGGGCAGCAGGACCCGCAGCGCCCACCATGCGACGGCGGCGCCTGCGACCGTCACGACGACGGCAGCGAGCGGCTGCGCCATCTGGAGACCGGTGGCGAGCGCCCCGACGCCGAGGGCGGCGGCAACGGCGTGCGGCAGGCGGCTGGGCTCGCGCTCGGCCTCCACCGGACCGAATCGTCGCATCGGCCGCACGGCGAGCGCCGCCACTGCGACGGCGAACGGGATGATGCCGAGGAACACCCAGCGCCATCCGAACGTGTCGACCACCCAGCCCGACACGAGGGGCGCGAACAGGCTGGGCAGCACCCAGCCGGCCGAGAGGATGGCGAACATCTTCGGTTGTCGTTCGGGAGCGAACGCCCGTGAGACCAGCGTGTAGGCGAGCGGTTGCAACCCTCCGGTGCCCGCCCCCTGCAGCACTCGGCCGGCGACCACCCACACCATCGTCGGGGCCACCGCGGCCACCACCAGCCCGCCGATGAATGTCGCGATCGACAGCACGTACACGATGGTGGGACCGCGTCGGTCAGCCAGTTCGCCCGCCGCCACCAACGCCACCATGTTCGCCAACGTGTACACCGCCATCGCCAGCCCGTACAGCGAGTCGCCGCCGAGTTCGTCGGTGATGGTGGGCAGCGCGGTCACCACCGCCGTCACTTCGAACGCAACGAGGGTGACGCCGAGGACGAGCCCGATGGCGAGCAGGCGCTGGCCCGCGTCGAGCGGGCTGGGAGCGGTGTCGGTCATGCCGGAGGTCAGTGGGGGCTGCCCGGGGCCACCAGCGGCCACGGACGGGTGCGCTCGACCGTGAGCGCCATGTCGAGCAGCAACGTCTCGGTGAAGTGGCGGCCGACCACCTGCAGCCCGATGGGCAGCCCGTCGAGCGTGCCCGCCGGGATCTGGATGGCCGGGTTGCCGTGGAGGTTCGCGGGGAACGTGAGTCGCCCGTTGTTCCCGGGGCCGGCGTCGATGCCGCCGAACACGCCGGGCAGCGGCCCGTCGGCGGCGAACGCCACGTCGGGGTTCGTGGCGGTGATGACGAAGTCGACGCCGCCGACCGGGTCGAAGATGCGGGCCATCGCCTCGTTCACCTCCATGCGCCGCCGCTCGATCTTGGCGCGGGCCGCGGCGTCGTACTTGCCGACCGCCATCTCCATGCCGAACCGGATCTCGGGCGTGAGATCGTCGGCGCACTGGGGCCAGTGGTCGACGAGCTGCGCCTCGATGGCGATGTTGCCGCTGAGCGACCATGCGGCACCCATGCGGGGGAGTGCGACGTCGACGCCGTCGACGCGCCGCATGCCGAGCTCGTCGACCAGTTCGGCGCCGGCAGCCTCGAGCAGTTCCCACATCATCGGCGACACCGTTGCGTTGCCCCAGTTGGGTGCGAACGCGACCTTCGCCCCGCGGAGTGCGTCGAGGTGGCTGCCGAGCCCGGCTTCCCACCCGTCCTCGCGCGGCATGCTGAGCGGGTCGCGGGCGTCGAAGCCGTTGCACACGTCGAACCAGCGCGCCGTGTCGCGCACCGACCGCGACAGGCAGCCGATGGTGACGGTGAGATTGCCGTAGGTGGCCTTCGGGCCACGAGGGATGCGGCCGATGGTGGCCTTCAGCCCGACCAGACCGGTGAAGCCGGCGGGGATGCGGATGCTGCCGCCGCCGTCGCCCGCTGTGCCGAGCGTGCAGATGCCGCCGGCCACTGCCGCGGCGGTGCCGCCCGAGCTGCCGCCCGGGGTGGTGCCGTGCTGCCACGGGTTGTGGGTGGTGCCGTGCAGCACCGTGCGGGTGAGGTTCACGCCGCCGAACTCGCTGGCCGTGGTCTGGCCCACCAGCACGGCGCCGCCCAGGTCGCGCACCCGTTGCACCATCGTGCTGGTGCAGTCGGCCACGTGATCCTTGAGCGGCATCGAGGCGTGGGTGTCGGGCCAGCCCGTCACCATGTCGAGCTCCTTCACGCCGATGGGCACGCCGCCGAACGGCTTGCTCACATCGGCCGCACGCGCCGACGCCTCGGCCTGCTCGCGATCGAGGAAGCAGAACGCGTTCAGGTCGCTGGCCTCGATGGCGTCGAACGTGGCCTGCAGTTCCTCCGACGGCGACCGGCGGCCGGCACGGAATTCATCGACGAGCGAGCAGGCATCGCCCTGCCACGGTGTGTTCCCCATGTCGGGGGAGCGTACTGCGGCCGTGTCGGGCGGGGCGTAGCGTCGTGACCGTGACCGTGACCGCCACCCACCGCTACACCTCGGACGAACGACTGCCCGTGGAGGTGTTGGTGTTCCGCGTCGAGCCGTCGCAGCTCGACGAGTTCCTGCGCATCGACCACGAGGTGTGGACGATGGGCGAGGCGTTCCTGCCCGGCTCGGAGCGGATCCCGTTCCTGTCGAAGGAGGTGTGGCTCGACGACTCGAAGCCGGGCGAAGTGACGTTGTCGTTCGTGTGGGAATCGATGGCGGCGTGGCGCGCGGTGGGCGCCGCCGACATCCAGGCCCGTATCCAGGCCGAGTTCGACCGGCGGTTCACCGGCCAGGTGGAGCTGGTGCGGGCGATGCACGAGGAGTCGTCGTACGGCGTCCATCGCTGGAGCCGGTTCGAACGCCTCGGCGACTGACCCGCCGTCAGCCGGGCTGCAACGCTGCGACGAGTGCGTCGGGGTCGTCGACGCTCACCGTCAGCTCGCGCAACGACACCGGCACGCCCGTGACACGCGCACGCGCGGTCGGGGCGATGGTGATGCGCACCAGCCCGTCGCCGGCACCGTTCACCAACCAGCGGCCCGACCAGCCGTGTGCGCCGCGGCTGAGCACCTTGCCCGGTGTGCGCCGGGCGTCGGTGATGGACGAGCGGGGCACGGTGGCCCGGAAGGCCCACCCCTGGGTGACGGTGATCTCGGTGTCGGTGACCACGACGCGGCTGCGCTTCCGTCCGGCGCCGAGCGGGGTCATCACGCCCGTGCCGAGGGCGTCGTACTTCATCGTGAACTCCATGCCGTCAGTGTGCCGCCCCTAGAGTCGGACCGACATGGACACCCGCTCGTTCCTCGGCCTCTGGCAGAGCCACAACCCGTATCGCTGGTCGATGGAGGTCACCCAGTCGGTGGCCACCACCGGCAACTTCCTGTTCGGCGGGGCGGGTCTGGGTGCGGCCATCTCGGCGATGGAGGGCACCAGCGGCCGCGAGACGGTGTGGGCCACGGCCCAGTACCTCAGCTACGCGAAGCCCGGCGAGGTGATGGACATCGACGTCACGTTGGCCGTGACCGGGCACCAGATGACCCAGGCCCGTGCGGTGTGCCACGTCGGCAACCGTGAGATCCTCACCGTGAACGCTGCGCTCGGCGACCGGCCGCTCGACCTGCGTGGCCAGTTCGAGCAGATGCCCGACGTGCCGCCGCCCGACCGGTGTCCCGAGCGTCCGTTCCGTGGCCCGATCGACGGCACCATCAACGACAAGCTCGACCAGCGCCTCGCGAAGGGACGTCCGTTCGACGAGCTCGACGGCTCCCACGGCGACGGCCAGGTGATGATGTGGGCGCGCATCCCCGACGTGATCGAAGGGGTCGACGCTGCCGCGCTGGCGGTGCTGGGCGACTTCGTGCCGATGGGCGTGGGGCAGACGCTCGGCGTGCGCGGGGGTGGCAACAGTCTCGACAACACGCTGCGCGTGGTGCGCCTGGTGCCCACCCAGTGGGTGTTGCTCGACATCCGCGTGCACGCCGTGGAACGGGGCTTCGGCCACGGTCTGGTGCACATGTTCGCCGAGGACGGCACCTTGCTGGCCACGGCCAGTCAGAGCTGCATCGTGCGTTTCTGGAAAGGTGAGGACGCGGCACGCCTGCTGCCGCCGACGAAGGGGGAACCATCATGACCAGCACTCCGTTGCCGCAGCGCCCGGGCATGACCGTGCCGTTGCCCGGCCCGTTGCACAGCCACCGCGACAAGCTCGCCGAGCTGGCCGACCTGGGCTACACCGACATCTGGTCGGCCGAGAGCGACGGCGCCGACGGGTTCACCCCGCTGGCCATGGCGGCGGCGTGGGAGCCGCGCCTCCGTCTCGGCACCGCCATCATCCCCGCCTACACCCGCTCGCCAGCCTGCTTCGCGCAGAGCGTCGCGTCGCTGGCCGACGCGGCACCGGGCCGGTTCGCCATCGGCATCGGCAGCAGCAGCAATGTGATCGTCGAACGCTGGAACGGCGTGCCGTTCGTGGAGCCGTACAAGAAGGTGCGCGACGTGGTGCGGTTCCTGCGCGATGCGTTGAGCGGCGAGAAGGTGGTCAAGCAGTACGACACGTTCGAGGTGAACGGTTTCAAGCTCGGCGTGCGCCCCGAGCAGACCCCGCCCATCCTCGTGGCCGCGCTGCGCGAGGGCATGCTGCGTCTGGCTGCCCGTGAGGGCGACGGTGCGATCATCAACTGGCTGTCGCCCGACGACGTGCGCAAGGTGGTGGGCGTGGTGAACGACGCCGCCGGTGGTGAGCCGAAGGAGATCGTGTGCCGCATCTTCTGCTGCCCCAGCGAGAACGCCGATGCCGTGCGCGCCGCAGCCAAGTTCGCCATCGCGGCGTATCTGAACGTGCCCGTGTACGCCCAGTTCCACGAATGGCTCGGCCGCGGCGACGAGCTGCAGCCGATGTGGGACGCCTGGAAGGCCGGCGACCGCAAGGCGGCCCTGGCGGCCATTCCCGATTCGTTGGTCGACGAGTTGATCGTGCACGGCTCGCCGGCCGAATGCCGCGCCACCATCCAGCGCTACTTCGACAACGGTGTCACCACCACCAGCCTCGCCATCCTGCCGCTCGACCCCGACCTCAAGCACTGGGAGGCCGTGCGCGCCCTGGCGCCCACCGCCGGCTGACGAGCGCTACGTCATCGCTGTCAGGAATTGCGGCCGATGTGGCCGGGATTCCTGCCAGCGATCGAGCAAGCCCGATCTGCCGTGCTGCGCGCACGGCAGACCGAAGGCGGCCGCGCTGTCAGGCGGCCTGCGTGCGCTGCGGTTGCTGCCGGGCGGCCGCACGGGCGGCCAACTGCGCCTTGATGGCGGCGACGTGCGCCAACCCGCGCTCGCGGGTGCGCTGATCGAGACGGAACTGCAGCGCCGGCTCGGTGGGACCGAGCAGGGCCAGCTGTTCCGGGAGGCTGGTCTCGGGCGAGTTGCTCATGCTCGGAGCATGCACGAGGGGTGTGACAGGGTTTCCGAACCCGGGTCGTGGCGCTGCGGGGTCAGTCGGTGCCGAGGGCGGCGACGATGGTGGGCCAGCCGATCTCGGTGCCGTCGGGTCGGAAGGTTCGCCATCTGCCCAAGCGGTCGCGGAACGTGAACGCGCCCTTCGTCTTCCAGCGGTTGTGGCCACCGCATTCGGGGCCGGCGTTGCGGGCGTTGGTGGGTCCGCCACGGGCGTAGGGGATGGTGTGATCGGCCTGGCAGGCGTGACCCGGGACCCCGCAGCCGGGGTGACCGCAACGGCGTGCGGTGAGCATCACGGCGTCGCGGAGGGCGCCGGTGAACAGCCGTTGGCGGCGGCCCATGTCGAGCACCACTCCATCGGCGGCGAGCACGAGCCGACGGACCTGCCCGACCAGCGACGCGGCGACCGCCGCGCGCGGGTCGACCAGATGTCCCTGGCTGTCCTCACAACGGCGGCGGGCCGCGTGGGACACCGGGATCGGGTCGGGGACTCCGCCGAGCAGTAGTGCCAACTGGTGTTCGTAGGTGGCCTGGTCGATGAGGATGTCGACCGTGACCGCCGGCCCCTTCCCGTCGCCGCCACTGGCGGCCAGGGCGAAGATGCGTTGCAGAGCGTCGAATCGGCGCTGCGCCGGGGTGCGTTCCATCAGATCGGCACACATGCGGTCGCCGTGGATGGTGGCGAGTTGGTCCCACTCGGACTGCCATTCGAGCTCGGTGTAGTGCTGGAGCACTTCGTCGAACAGGACACCGTCGTAGGCCGGTCCGGCGGCGTCGAGGAAGGCCCGCTCGTCGACGAACGTGACCGATGCGCGCCGATCGAGCATTGCCCGATCGTGACGATCCTCTGCCCCGTCGGCATCGGCGAGCGCTTCGAAGTGGCGCAGCAGCGTGACGAAGTCGTCGAACGGCAGATCCCGCGCCGCCTCGGTCAACACCCGATCCGCGTCAGCATTCAAGTGGTTGCGGACCCGAGGGTTCGCCGCCAGCTTCGCGAGCGCATGCATCTGCGCGACACCGATCGCACCCGACGCCGCGGCCGTGGCGAACTGCGGCAGCAACGTGAACGCCTTCGCCAGTTTCGCCATCCCTGCCGCCTCACCGTGCGACCAGTGATTCGTCGCGCGACCCCACGCCGCCACGTTGCGGTGACCGTCCTCCACGAACGCCGACGCCGCATCCACCCGCTGCACCAGTAACGCCGATGCGGCCTCGACCTGCCGGCGCAGCACGTCGAGTTCCTGCGCACGCGTCTGCAGTTCGACCGGCGACATCATCGCCACCTCGTTCACCGACGGCACCCGCAACTCCATACCCCTATTGGACCAAAGGGGTGTCACAGGGTTCAGCGCGACGGCGTCGAGCCGTCGGCGTCGTCACCAACCGAGTGCGACGGCACCACCGAGCGAGACGAGGGCGACCGCGGCGCAGACCGCCCAGCCCGCCCACTTCGGCGTGGGCTTCCAGCCTGGCGCGAGCAGCACCCAGCCGCAGATGGCGCCGCCGATGGCGCCACCGAGGTGGCCGCCGATGGAGATGCCGCTGATGGTGAACGTGAGCACCAGGTTGAGCAGCAGCGTGGTGCCGATGCCGGTGCTGAAGATGTTGATACCACGGCGGTGCATGCCCACCGCTGCGCACGCCATGAGGCCGAACACGGCACCCGAGGCGCCGCCGGTGAGGCCGTCGTTGGCCATCAGCACCACGCCGAACGACCCGGCGAGCAGGCTGGCGAAGTACACCGCGGCGGTGCGGGTGGCACCGAGGGTGCGCTCGAGCAGCATGCCCAGCTGGAACAGCAGCAGCATGTTCATCGCGATGTGCAGGAAGCCGAAGTGGATGAACCCGGAGGTGACGAGCCGGTACCAGCCGTGCGGGTCCATGGCCGAGCCGTCGACGTTGATGGCGCCGTACTGGAGCAGCGAACGGCTGAGGCCGAGCTGACCGTGGATCGGGGTGATGCGCCCCCGCCACGCGGCCGGGTCGGCGAGGCCCATCACCAGGAACAGGCCGACGTTCGCGGCGATGAGGCCGTAGGTGACCGGGGCGAGCACACGCGACGAGGCGAGCTTCACCCGGGTGTTCACATCGGGCCGCGCTGCCTTTGCGCAGTCGAGGCAGTGTGAGCCCACCGTCGCCTGCACCAGGCACTCGCTGCACGCGGGTTTGCCGCACCGGGTGCAGCTGCGACCGCCCTCTCGGTCGGGGTGCCGGTAGCAGCGCGGGATGGTGGGCGGAGGCAGTGACACGGCCGTCAGGCTAGGGCGATCCAGAGCGTGAGGAACATCACCAGCAGCACGATCAAGGCGTTGTACGCGGTGTGTGCCCGGGCGGACTCCATGGTGGCGGCTCGGCGGCTCGGCACTCGTCGCCATGCGCGCAGGTAGACGGCCATGAAATAGGCGCCCCCCACCGACAGGGCCAGCGCGGCGCCGAGCGGAATGCCGATGAGGGCATGGGCCAGGCCGAACTGCACCACCTTCCATGCTCGCCGCGTCGGGCTCCACACTTCGGCCCCGGCGCGGAACATGCGCTCCTCGGCGTGGGCGAACAGCGGGAGGGCCGGGACGAGCATGGTGATGAAGAGCAGCGGAACGAGCCACTCCCACACGGTGCCGACCGTGGTGGACGACGAACCGAAGACCGGCGTGCCCTCGCCGCCGAGCATCGACCACCAGCCCCAGTCGAGGCCGGGCACCGACATCAGCACGCTGGCCACGAGCACGACCGCCGGCAACACGACCGCGATCGGCCACACGTGCCGCCAGCGGATGCCGGTGACGATCTCGCGCACGAGCGATCGGCCGTTGCGGCGCATCGAGATGCGCAGCCCGGTGGCGAGACGGACGCCCATGAACCCGAGCACGGCGAACGTGAGGACGTTCGTCAACGTGTGCGGCACGACGGCGAGTGTAGGAGTGCCCGGGCGTGAGGGGGCGTCAGCGACGCACGCGGCTGGCGAACAGGTCGGCCGCGGTCGGTTCGCCGAGGAGGTGACCCTGCACCAGGTCGCAGCCGAGCGACCGCAGGCGGCGGAGCTGATCGGCCGAGGTGACCCACTCGGCCACCACCTGCATGTCGAGGGCGTGCGCGAGCTGGATGATGGACCGCACGATGGGGTCGTCGTCGCCGCTGGTGCCGAGCAGGCGTGCCACGGTGCCGTCGAGCTTCAGCACGTCGGCCTCGCACGAGCGCAGCGCCGTGAGCGACGACACGCCGGTGCCGAAGCTGTCGAGCGCCAACTGCACGCCGAAGCGGCGCAGCGCCTGCAGCGAACGGTTGCTGCCCGGCTGCTGGTCGTTGAGGGTGTCCTCGTCGAAGTCGAACGTGAGCTGGTGCGGGCTGAGCTCCATCTGCCGCACGGTGGCCAGCACCCGTTCGACGAACGTGCCCTCGGCCAGCTGTCGGGCGGCGACGTTGATGTGCACGCTGAACGTGCGGTCGACGAGACCCGCGTCGACCCACGCCCGGGTGTCGAGGCAGGCCTGGCGGGTGACCCAGTCGCCGATGGGCACGATGGCACCCGACTCCTCGGCGAGGTGCAGGAACTGGGCGGGCAGCAGGGTGCCGCGCTCTGGATGGTCCCAGCGCAGCAGCGCCTCGGCGCCAGCCACTCGGCCGCTGTGGGTGGAGATGATGGGCTGATACGCCAGGCGCAGCTGGCCGGCCGCCAGGGCTCGCTCGAGCTCGCTGCCGAGTTCCTTGTGCTTGCGCGACTCGGCGCGCATCGCATCGGTGTACAGCTCGCTGCGGCTGCGTCCGCGGCGCTTCGCCTGGTACATCGCGATGTCGGCGTGGTGGAGCAGTTCGACGGCGGCTTCGGAGGCGCTCATGCCCTCGATGTGGTGCGACGAGGCGACCGCGACGCCGATGCTGACCGACAGCTCGATCTCCACACCGTGGAGCATGATGCGGCCGGTGAGGGCGTGACGGATGCGCTCGGCGAGGTCGAGCGCGGTGTGCTCGTCGATGCCACCGTCGCAGAGCACGACGAACTCGTCGCCGCCGATGCGGGCCACCACGTCGGAGGGGCGCACGGCGTGGGCGATTCGAATGGCCACCTGGGTGAGGAGGGCATCGCCCACCTCGTGGCCCACGGTGTCGTTGACGTCCTTCAACCGGTCGACGTCCATGAACAGGATGGCGGCGTTGTGGCGGGTGCCCCGGATGCCGTCGAGTGCCTCCGCGGCGGTGCGCAGCAGCATCAGACGGTTCGGCAGCCCGGTGAGCGGGTCGTGGTTGGCCTGGCGGGTGAGCTCGCTCTGGAGGTGCTTCGCGGCGGTGACGTCGCGGGCCACACCACCCCAGTACTCGATGATGCCGTCGGGGTTGCGGTGCAACAGCAGGTCGACGTCGAGCGTGCGTTGCAGCCCGTCGTGCGATCGGAACCCCACCTCGCCGCTCCAGGCGCTGGTGACCGAGGCGTTCATCACCTCGCGGGGCACCTGGTCACGAATGGCCTGCAGCAGCCCGCGTGCGCCGGGATCGCGGACCAGATCGACTTCCTCCACCACGCCGAACAGGCGGAGTGCGGCGGCGTTGGTGTACACGGGTGCGCCGTTGCGATCGAGGATGATGACCGCGTCGTCGGTGGAGCTGATGACCCCTTCGAGCCGGTCGAGCAGCAGTTCACGATGAGCGTTCTCGGTGTGGTCGAGGGCGCTGCCGGCGTAGCCGGTGATGCGGCCGAGGTGGTCGCGCACGGGTGCGGCGTCGATGCGCACCCACGACATCTTCCCCTCGCCGTGCCAGACGCGGAACTCGAGGCGCAGGTCGTCGTCGCTCTCCGTGGCCCGTCGCCACGCGAGTTCGGCCATCGCCCGGTCGCCCGGATGGGCATTGGCCCAGGGCGGCACACCGATGGCGGCACCGGGAACCCCCTGCACGAGCGCGCCGAACGCTGCATTGGCCGCGACAACGCGACCATCGCGGTCGGCCTGGAACAGGCCTACCGGCAGCGAGGGAAGCACTTCGTTGATGTCCGCCATCCTTACAAAATCTTGTCGTAGCGGAGTGTGTATCGGTAAGGATCAGGCCCGACTGAAGGTGCCGTCTACCTCTGCTGATGCAATCTCCGCCACAGAAATCCCGTCGAGAAGCTCCTCGGCGGCAGCACCGTCGGTGAGATTCGTCTGGCTCCCAAGATAGTGCACCGTGAGCACATATGTGTGAGCCGAACCGGCGGGCGGGCACGGGCCGGTGTACCCGACGGCGCCCGCACCGTTCACTGCCTGGTACGCGCCGACCGGCACGGTGTCCTCGGCGAGGGCGATCTGCTCGGGGCTGATGCCCGCGATCACCCAGTGGGTGAAGCCCGGCGCGTCGATGTCGCGCAGGGAGATGGCGATCTCGACGGTGCCCTCCGGCGCCACGCTCCACGACAGTGCCGGAGCGATGTTGTCGCCGTTGCAGGTGTAGCGGGGGTCGATCGCGGTGCCCGCATCCCACGGGGCCGTGACGGTGTACTCCTCGTCGCCCAACGGCAAGGTGCTGCTGGGCGACGAGAGCGAGTCGCTGGACCCGTCGTCGACGACCACGGTGTCGGGGGCCACCGTGGTGCTGATGGACTGGGTCTGGTCGGGCTTGGCGTCGCGCAGCACCCGGCCGTCGTCGTTGCACGCGGCAACCACCATGGCGAGAACCGGGACGAAGGTGAGGAGGGCGACTCGACGCACGGCCAGCAGCCTACGCGGGGTCCTGCGTGGATATCGTGCAGCCCGTGGCCGCACCGCTCAGTCTCCTCACCGTGCACGCCCACCCCGACGACGAAGCCTCCAAGGGCGCACCCACGCTGGCCAAGTACAAGGCCGAGGGTGTGCACACGGTGCTCGTGTGCTGCACGGGTGGGGAAGAAGGCGATCTCCAGAATCCGTCGTTGCGCGAACCCGGCCAGCCCTTCCACGGGCTGACGCCCGAGGAGGAGAAGGCGCTGCTGGCCGAGATCCGACCCACCGAACTGGCTCGGTCGGCGGAGATCATCGGGTTCGACGAGGTGGTCATGCTCGGCTACCGCGACTCCGGCATGCCCGAGTCGCCCGCCAACGATCACCCCGACAGCTTCCACCAGGCGCCGCTCGACGAGGCGGTGGGCCGACTGGTGGCCGTCATCCGGGCGCACCGTCCGCAGGTCATCATCACCTACGCCGACGATCAGCGTGGCTACCTGCACCCCGACCATCTGAAGGTGCACGACATCTCGTTGCCGGCGTTCGAGCGTGCGGGTGATCCGACGTGGTATCCCGAGGCCGGCGAGCCGTGGCAGCCGTTGAAGCTGTACTACACGGTGTGGTCGAAGGCCCGCCTGATGGCCGTGCACGAGGGCATGATCCGTCACCGTGGCGAGTCGCCCTACGAGCAGGAGTGGCTCGACCGGCCGGGGCAGGACCACCGCATCACCACCAAGGTGGATGTCGGCGCCTACCTGTGGGCGCGTAGTGGCGCGCTGCGTGCGCACGCCACCCAGGTCGACCCGGCCGAGCCGTGGTGGTTCGGGCTCACCGACGAACAGTTGGCCGAGGCCTACCCGTGGGAGGACTGGATCCTCGCCCGTTCGCTCGTGTCCACCGGTGAGGGCATCGAACACGACCTGTTCGCCGGTGTGCGTGAGACCGCGGAGGTGCCGTCGTGAGCATCCAGTACCGGGTGGCGTTCGGCAAGAACGACGAAGCGGTCGAAGGCCCCGACGACGCCGACGTGGTGGTCACCGTGGCCGCCGCCGATGCCGGCACGCGGCCCGAGGTGGCGTTCATGCAGGGCAAGTTGAAGAACACCGGACCCACGGGGCCGTTGTTCGCTGCGTTCGCCGATGGCTCGGCGGCCGCCGTGCTCACTCGGCTCGCATTGCGTCCCTGAGTGTGCGGTAGCCGATGGGCACCGCGCCCGACTCGGCCAGCAACGTGCGCATCGTGGCGTCGGCGGTGACCAGTTCGTGGTCGTCGATCCACAGCGGCGCGGCATCGGTGATGGCACGCACTTCGGGGGAGTCGATCACGGGCTGCACGTGGATCTCGGTGACACCCGGTCGCAGCGTGCGGACGGCGTCGTAGACCCGGTCGCGGCTGCCGGCGCGCCAGTCGTGGTCGAAGTGGTCGGGGAACCAGATGCCTTCCTCCTCGGCCAGACGGCGGAAGGGGAAGCCGGCCTGCTCGGCACTGATGGTGCTGGGCAGGCGGATGGGGAGTCGGAACTCGACGGCGAGCTCGAGGTACACGTCGAAGAACTCGGGGCGCAGCGTGATGACCGACAGGTGGGGCGCGAGGTGGGTGACGTCGATGCCCCAGGCCATGGCCCGTTCGATCTGCGCCCGGCATTCGCGCAACACCTCGGCGGGGTCGGCGTGCTCCCACAGGTCGTCGACCGTGCGCGGGAAACCGCCCTCGCCCGACAGCAGGGTGGGGGCGTGGGTGATGGGTCCGAACCGGTAGGCGGGGTGCTCGCAGTTCAGCGTGAGGTGCACACCGATGTCGTCGGTGGGCTGGGCCTGCATGGCGGCATGGCGGGCCCACGGCGCCGGCACCATGAGGCTGGCGCACGTGGCCACACCGTGGCGCAGCGCATCGAACACGCCCTCGTTGGCCGCATGGCAGCTGCCGAGGTCGTCGCAGGAGATGATGACGTACTTCGTGTCGGCGGCGTGGCCGAGCCGTTCGGCGAGGGTCGTCACGGGCGGAACGCTATCCGGTGCATCCGGCCCACAGGCCGATGTCGTCGCGTTCGGCCGCTCGCGCTGCCTCGACGAACTCGTCGACATGGGCCACGTTGGGCGGGATGGTGAGCAGACGGGCGTAGCCCTGTCGCACGATCTCGAGGTTCACGAACGTGCCGTCGGCCGCGAGATACACGTAGGCGAGCAGCCGGCCGAAGCGGTCGCGGGGTTCGACGTCGCGCTCGAGGTACAACGGGGTGCCTTCGGGCAGCAGCGACTCGGTGAACGCCGATGCTTCCGGGCCGAAGCACTGCACCGGGGTGTCGGGCTTCTTCGTCTCGGGGGTGTCGATGCCGATGAGGCGCACCTTCTCGTTCTCGCCGTCGATGCGGACGGTGATGGTGTCGCCGTCGGTGACGCGCACCAGGGTGGCGTTGGGGGTGAGCACACCGGCCGTGGTGCTGGGCCCGGACGCGCCGCTGGCCGCGTGCGAACACGCGGCCAGCAGGACGAGGAACGGGACGAGACGTCGCATCGCGCCGTTCTATCGGCGGGGTGTGACGTTCGGCGCCTCAGATCCGTTCGATGCCTAGATGCGCTCGATGATGGTGCCGGTGCCCAGACCGCCACCGCAGCACATCGAGATGAGGCCGTAGCGGCCGCCGGTGCGCTCGAGCTCGTACAGCGCCTTGGTGATGAGGAAGCCGCCGGTGCCGCCGAGCGGGTGACCGAGGGCGATGGCGCCACCGTTGGGGTTCACCTTGGCCGGATCGGCGCCGACTTCCTTCTGCCATGCGAGCACGACCGAGGCGAACGCCTCGTTCACCTCGAACACGTCGATGTCGTCGATGCCGAGGCCCGTGCGCTTGAGCAGCCGCTGCGTGGCGTCGATGGGGCCGGTGAGCATGAGCACCGGGTCGACGCCGACGTTGCACGTGTCGACGACGCGGGCGCGGGGCGTGAGGCCCAGGGCCGCCGCCTTCTCCTCGGTCATCAGCAGCACGGCCGAGGCACCGTCGCTGATCTGCGACGAGTTGCCGGCGGTGTGCACGCCGTTCTCGCGGGCGACGGGCTTCAGCGAGGCGAGCTTCTCGAGCGTGGTCTCCCGCAGGCCCTCGTCGCGCGCCACCGTGTGGGTGGTGTCGGCCAGGGTGCCGTCCTCGTTGCGATCGGGGGCCTCGACAGTGACGTACTGACCGCCGAAGCGGTCCTCGGCCCATGCCTGCGCGGCCAGCTGCTGGCTGCGCAGACCGAACGCATCGGTGTCCTCACGGGTGATGCCCCACTTGTCGGCGATGCGCTCGGCACCCTCGAACTGCGAGGTCATCTCGTAGCGCTCGAAGTAGGTGCGCGGGATCGGCACACCGAGGCCGAGGGCCTTGTTGCCGCCCACGCCGATGGGAATGCGGCTCATCGCCTCGACGCCGCAGGCGAGCGCCACGTCGACCACACCACCGGCGAGGAGTGCCGTGGCGAAGTTGGTGGCCTGCTGGCTGCTGCCGCACTGCGTGTCGACCGTGGTGGCGGCGGTGGTGAGGGGAAGGCCGGCGCTCAGCCACGCGGTGCGCGTGATGTTGAACGCCTGCTCGCCGACCTGGCTGACGCAGCCGCCGACCACCTGGTCGACTTCCGCGGGATCGATGCCGGTGCGGTCGATGATGGCCTTCTGGACCGTGGCGAGCACCTCGGCCGGGTGGAGGGTGGACAGGCCGCCGTTGCGCTTGCCGATGGGCGTGCGGACGGCGTCGACGATGACGATGTTGCTCATGGCCGCAGCCTACGGTGGCGCTCATGGCTGGCTTCAACCCTGCGATGCGCCCCCACGACGACGCGTCCGAGCACCGTTACATCCACGTCATCGGTTCGTCGGTGTTCGTCGACGACCGGGTCGGTGAGGAGGGGTGGACCACCCACTTCATCGGCATGCTCGACGACGTCGCGGTGTGGGGTGTCGACGTGCCTCATGGCGAGGACCCGTCGTACGGTGCGGCCACCGATCTGTACTCGTACTACGGGCGGGCCACCGAGCTCGACTGGCTGGTCGCGGGTCGTGCAGTGCAACTCGTCGAGTGGGCGCGCACGCACCGTTACTGCGGCCGCTGTGCCACGCCCACGCAGATGCAGGCCCACGAGCGATCGATGAAGTGCCCGGCCTGTGGGTTGCTCGCGTTCCCGCGGTTGGCGCCGGCCATGATCACGCTCGTCACCCGCGGTCGCGACGAAGTGCTGCTGGCTCGCGGTGTGGCATTCCGTGCCCCGATGTACTCGTGCCTGGCCGGGTTCGTGGAGCCCGGCGAGTCGCTGGAGGACGCAGTCATCCGCGAGGTGCGCGAGGAGGTGGGTGTCGAGGTGGCGAACGTGCAGTACCGCGGCAGTCAGCCGTGGCCGTTCCCGCACAGCCTGATGGTGGGCTTCCGTGCCGAGTGGGTGAGCGGCGACATCGTGTGCGACCCGACCGAGATCCTCGATGCGCAGTGGTACACCCGCGACTCGCTGCCGCCCATCCCGCCGCGCATCTCGATCGCCCGCAAGCTCATCGACGCATGGCTCGAGGAAGGCTGAGGCTCAGCCGAGCTTGGCGGCGAACCAGTCGAGGATGATCTCGGCGCGCTGCACACGGTGCACCGGCGAGCCCGACCGCGACAGCTCGTGGCTCTCACCGGGGAACCGGTAGAACGTGACGTCCTTGCCCAGCAGGCGCAGCGCCACGAACAACTCCTCCGCCTGGTTGATGGGGCAGCGCAGGTCGTTCTCGCTGTGGATGATGAGCATCGGCACGGTGATGTCGCGCACGTTGCGCATCGGTGAGAGCGATTCGTAGGCCGCCGGGTCGTCGACGTGCCGCGGGCCGTGTTCGACGCGGAAGATGGTGGAGATGTCGCTCGTGAACTCCTCGGTGAGCAGGTTGTTCACCGCGCGCTCGCTGCAGATGCCCTTGAACCGGTGGCTGAACCGTCCGGCCAGCTCGGTGGCCATGAACCCGCCGTAGCTACCGCCCTGCATGCCCACTCGGTCGGGGTCGCAGAACGGGTAGCGCTCGAGCGTGGTGTCGAGCACGGCCATCACGTCGTCGACGTCGAGGCCACCCCACCCGCTGCCGGGGGCGGTGTGGTGCGTGGGCCCGAGAATCGCCTGGCCCCACGCCTGCTCGCGCCCGGAGCCGCCACGCGGGTTGCTCATCAGCACCACGAACCCTGCCGCCGCCTGGAACTGGGCCTCGTCGAAGAAGGTCTCGCCGTACTGGGTGTGCGGGCCGCCGTGCACGTTGAGGATGACGGGATAGCGCTGCGCGGGGTCGAAGCCGGCCGGCCGCATGATCCACGCGTCGATCTCGGCGGTGCCGTCGGTGGTGGGTACCGCGAAGCGTTCCCACGACAGGGGCTGTGCGGCGCCCGCGTAGGCGGCGGCGAACGTGGTGAGTCGGCGCGGTTCGCCGTCGGTGACCACGAACACGTCGGCCAGTTGGTCGACGGACGCAGCGCAGTACGCGATGGTGCCGCCGCGTGCGTCGAACGACTTCACGGCGATGGCGCCGTGGGTGACCCGCACGGGTGCCGCCCCGTCGGTGGTGACGCGCCAGATGTGGGTCTCGCCACGATCCTCGGCGGTGCCCAGCAGCGTGGTGGCGTCGACCCACCGCGGCGCCATCACGCCGGCGGTGCACTCGAACGTGCGGTCGAGTGCCGCGCTGATCCAGCGATGCGCCGAGCCATCGAGCGGTGCGACGCCGACCTTCACGTTCTGCGGATACGTGTTCTGGTCGTCGTGGCCGAGGAACGCCACCTGTGTGCCATCGGGTGAGGGAGTGGGCGACGAGTACATGCCGGTCTGGTGGGTGAGCTCGCGGATGGTGCCGTCGAGTCCCACGACGTAGAGGTCGTTCGCGAAGTCGAGGTCCCACGTGTCGTGCCGCTGGGCGCCGCACACGAGGCCGCTCGAGTCGGCCAGCCACGCGGGGCGGCCGTGCTCGAACTCGCCGGGGGTGAGGTTGCGCGGCGTGCCCGTGCCGTCGACGGCCACCACGTGCACTTGGTTCGGTCGGTCGTACACCCAGCCCTCCCCGTTGAGTTGGGTGAAGAATCGCTCGATCTTGCGCGGTGCCTGCCAACTCTCGTCGCCGTCCTCGGCGCCCGGCGCCGAATAGCGCTCGTGGGGGGTGCGACTCAGGAAGCCGAGCCACCGGCCGTCGGGGCTGAACGACACGTCGCTGATGCCGTCGCGCATGGTGGCCACCGTGCGCGTCTCGCCGGGCGCCGCCACCGGCAGCAGGTGCAAGGTGGTCTGGCCCTTCTTCGGGCTCCGTCGCGAGGTGAAGGCGAGATGCCGCCCGTCGGGGCTCCAGGTGGGGTTGCCGTCGTGTTCGCCGCCGGTGACGGGCCGTGGTGCCTCGCTGCCGTCGGCGGCGGCGAGCCACACCTGCGAGAAGTACTTGTTCTTCGCGAGGTCGACACGAGCGACGACGAACGCGACCTGTCGGCCGTCGGGCGAGACCGCAGGCGCCGACGCCTGGGCGATGTTGCCGATGATGCGTTCGGCGAGTGCGGCGGATGTCATGTCCGCTGACGGTAGTCGCGGCGGTCGCGGTCTCGTTGCTGTGGCAACATCGGCGCCATGACCCCCGATGAGTTCTCCCGCACCTTCGACGCCGAGCACGAGGCCTTCCTCACCGCGTGCGACCGTGCCGGCGTGGCCGCCGCGGTGCCGTCGTGTCCCGGTTGGACGGTGGGCGACCTGCTGTACCACCTGTACGAGGTGCAGTACCTGTGGAACCGCGTCACCAGCGAGCGTCGCGACACGTTCGAGGGCATGAAGATGCCGGCGCGGCCGGCCGACGAGCGACTGATCGACCTCGTGCGCGGCGAGCACGCCGGTTACGCCGCGATGTTGCGGGCCTTTCCGTCCGACACACCCATTGCCACCTGGACCGGCCCGCAGACGCTGTCGTGGTTGATCCGTCGCATGGCGCAGGAGATCGCGGTGCACCGGGTGGACGCCGAGCTGGCGTCGGGCGTCGCTGCGCCCATCGATGCGACGCTCGCCTCCGACGGCATCGACGAGTTCCTCGAGTTCTTCCTCAACGCGCAGCACGGGGCCGTCGGCGGTTCCGTGCACATCCACTGCACCGACGTGGCGGGAGAGTGGACCATCCGCGAGACGGCCGACGGGTTCGACGTGACACGCGAGCATGCGAAGGGCGACTGCGCCATCCGCGGCACGGCGCACGACATCCTGCTCGCACTGTGGCGGCGCACGCCGTTGACGAACTGCGACGTCGTCGGTGATGTGGCGGTGGCCGAGCGGTTCGTGGCCGCGTCGGCGCTCGACTGAACGACTACTCGGCGATGCCGACGGGGCTGCCGTCGATGATCTGGTCGAGGTACTCGCTGAGGCCGTAGCCCACCTGACCCTCGAACGGACCGCTCTCGACGGTCCACTTGGTCATGCCCTCGCTGATGCGCGTCATCAACCAGTTGCCGTCGGGGTCCTGACGACGGTTGCGCAGCGGGATGAGGTCCATGACGTCACCCGAGAACTTCCATTCGCGGTCGGATCGCGACGACCTCAGGGTGCCCTCGATGCGCTGGTGGTACTGGTCGTCGCCGCGGGTCTCGGTACGGATCTGGACGTCGTCGCAGTAGTGCATCTGGCCGTGTTCCCACACGAAGCCACCGCGGGTGCCTGGACCGTCCTTCTTCGCGACGCGGCTGGCCATGAAACCGAAGTCCTCGTTCACGTTGGCGGTGAGCCAGCGGTAGTACCACGGCGCCTGCCAGTAGCGCGGGCCCCACGAGTGGTCGCGCAGGCCGTGGCCGCGGATCTCCCACTCGCGATCACCGACGCGGATGGTGCCGTGCGCCTGCACGAGCTGTTCGTAGTGTCCCTTCGCGAACTCCTCACCGGGCGCCTCGTGCGGCGTGTCGGGCTCGCCGCCGAACATGCTCGGGCGACCCTGGCCGGTGAACGTGATGTGTGCCTCGCACTCGGCGTACGGGTTGTTGGTGAACGCATCCTTCGGGTTGGCCATCTGCTCGGGCTCGTCGAGCAGCACCACCTTGCCCTCGTAGTCGATGTGCAGTTCCTCGAACGGCGTGACGATGGTCCACTTCAGACCGCCGGCGTTGAACTCGTCGTTGTTGGTGATGGTGGGCCGCTTGTACATGAAGCCCACCGTGCGTCCCGCTTCGCCGTCGGCCGGCGGCAGGTACAGGCACACGGTCATCTCGGCGTAGCCCTCGTTGGCACGGTTGCCGATGCGGAACCAGCCGCCCACCTGCTGGGCGGGGTCGAAACAGTTGATGTACATGCTCTCGTTGAAGTTGGACTCAGGGCCCAGCTCGTGCATGTACTCGTCGGACGGATCGAGGCGAACTCCCATGCGCGCCACCGTACCGATCGATGTCGCGTCGATCGTCACCGAGCGCGCCGGGTCACTCCGGTCGCGGCTGCAGGCTGAAGTGGCCCAACTTCTCGCTGAGCAGTGCGGTGAGCCGGTCCATGTCGATCTCGGACTCGTCCTCCTCGACCGGCGGTGCTGGCGGGGATGGCGGTGGTGGCATCGGCGTCGTGTCGTGAGCCGGTTCGGGCGGCGACTCGTACGGCTCGTCGTGCAGGTCGAGCGCCGGCACCACCGGAACCTGCGTGGTGACGTGCGGCCCCTGGAACAGCGGACGTGAGATGCGGTCGAGGTCGGCGGGTGGGGCCACACGTTCGTGCGCGCCGGTGATGTCGACCGGTGGCGTCGCGCCGGCCCGGGCGATCGCGTCGATGCGCAGGTTCATCTCGTCCAGCCGTTCCTGGATGTTGTTCGACGAGGTGCGTCGGGTGGAGTCGGCGCGCTCGAGGTCGCTGACCCGCCGTTCGAGCGACGCGATGGTGCCGAGCACCTGATGGTGACGCTGCTCCTCCTCGGCGGCGAACGCAGCGAGCTCGTGGCGCACGGCGTCGAGTCGCGCGTCCACCGCCTGCAGGACCGACCGCACCAGTTGCTGGATCTTCTCGTCGGTGCTGGGCTCGCTCATCGCGTCACCCCTTCCTGCCGCGCAACCAGGTGCGCCGCGTCGGCTCCGTGGTGTCGTGCGTGTCGTGCTCGACCGGCAGCGCCGCAGCCGGCACCTCGGCCGGAACGGCGGGATCGGCCGCGTCCGTCGGTGCCACGTCGTGGTGTGGCAGCCCGAGCAGGTCGTCGACCATGTCCCAGATCTCCTGCACGGCGGGGGGCTGTGCAGGGGCGGACCAGTCGGTGATGGGGGTGTCGAGCAGCGCCTCGAACGTGGGGATGTGCATCGCCGCACGGGCGTCGGCGTGGTGCGTGTCGGCGACGGCCTCGGCCTCCGGCAGCGTCGGCGCGCTGCTGGGAGCCACCGCGTCGTCGGCGGCCTCGTCGGCGGCCTCGTCCTCGACGGCCTCCTCCTCGACGGCGGCGTCCTCGACCACCACTGCTGCGGCCGGTGCTGCGGCGGCGAGCGGGGCGAAGCCCTGCAGCGTGGGCAGTCCTTCGACGGCGACCGGTGTGTACACCGACTCCTCGACGGGTGGTGGCGTGTCACCTGTGATGACGGCGTGGGCCGCCGTGATCTCGGCCATCGACAGCGGCTTGTCCATCAGCTTCGGCAGTTGCTGCGAGTCGAGTGCCTGCGGCGCGAAGCGGTGCTCGGCCGTGGGCTCCCGCTGGGTCTCGGGTGGCGGCACCCATGCGCCCACCGTGCCCAGCGTGGGGAGCGCCGGCGAGTCGCTCGGTGCGGGTGGTGCCGCCGCAGGGATCGGCGGTGCCGGCGGCGCCGGGAACGTGGCGGCGATCGCCGTGGGTGGCGGCGGGGGCAGTGTCGCGGCGGCGATGCCGGCGCTGCTCGCCTGGTCATCCACCACCGTCGACATCGCAGCCACCAGTGCGGCCATCGTGTCGTCGGGTGCGGTCGTCACGGCCGGCGGCTCGGGCTGCCACTGGTGCACGCCGCTCGGATGGTGCCGCAACGGGCGCAGCGACACCTGACCGACGGGATAGCTCGACACCGAGTCGAGCAGCTCGGCGGTCATCCGCTCGAGCGCCAACTCCACCTGGTCACGGTCGATGCCGGGCTCGCGCTGGAACATGCGGGCCAGCGACAGGGTGTCGCCGACGTGCACGGCGCCCTTCGCCAGCTGCTCGGGCGTCAGCGCGCCGGCCTGGACGAGCCGCTGACCGATGGTGGGCCCGTCGACCAACTCGGCGGCGTAGACGTGCCCCTCGGTCGCGAACAGCGCCACACGGGGATCGATGCCGAGTTCGGCCTCACCCGTGAACCGGTCGGCGCCGACCTCGGCGACGAAGCGCCAGATCGGCTGGTCGCTGCCGAAGTCCTGCAGCTCGCTGCCGCTCATCTCCGCGTTCCTCCCACGTTGCGTCTTCCGAGATGTGTTCGGCCGGTTCCGGGCCGACCTTGAGGGGATGTCCACGGAACTCTCAAGACCGGCCCCGGCCAGGCCGATGCTCCATCAGCGGATGGTCGCCGTGTGATGGTCGCGGGGCGGGAGCCCCCAGGTAGGGAAGGGGACGGGGCAATGCTTCGACGATTGAGGATCGGCGGGAGGGTGAACCTGCTCATCGCCGTGCCGTTGCTGGCCCTGGTCGCTGCCACCGTGATCGGATGGTTGGCCCTCGAACGCGCGAGCGTGCGCGGTGACGAGTACCAGGCGTTGAAGTCGGCCCAGGACCTGCGTGCCGACACGTTGCCCCCGCCTGCGAGCCTGTTGGAGGCGTGGGCCGAGGTGAACGTGGTGGGTGTGCTCGCCGCGTCACCCGACGCCTTCACACCGTCGAATCGCGCGGCCATCGACACCCATCTGCGCAACATCGAGCTGGCCGAGCAGGACTTCACGGCGTCGATGGACTTCTGGTCGCAGCAGCCGCTCGACGACCGCGTCGACATCCGGTTCGTGCAGATGGGCCGTGATGCCGGCGACAAGTTCTTCCAGGCGGTGCGGGAACAGCTCGTGCCGGCGGTGGAGGCCGGCGATGCCGCACAGGTGGTCGCGGTGATCCGTGGCCTCGAGTGGCGGTACGAGCTGCAGCAGACCGGTTCCGACCGAGCGCTCGAATGGGCCGAGAACGAAGTGATCGTGCGCGAGACCAACACCGACGACTTCGTGGGCAAGGTGCTGCTGTTCGGTGCGTTGGGCGCGGCGTTGCTGGCCCTCACCACCCTGCTCCTGGCCGTGCGCGTGCGCCGGTCGATCGTGCGGCCGATTCGTGGCCTCGCCGTCCAGGCGAAGGCCGTCGCCAGCCACGACCTGCCCGAAGCGGTCGATGCCGTGGCCGAACGGCCGGCCGACGCGCCGGTGCCGCGCCTCAAGCCGTTCGAGGTGGAGACCAAGGACGAGTTGGCCGATCTGGCGGACAGCTTCAACAGCGTGCAGGACGCCGCCGTCGACCTGGCCGCCGACCAGGCGCGCACCCGTCGCGTGGTGTCGGAGAACCTCGTCAACATCGCTCGCCGCAACCAGGCGTTGCTGGGGCGCACCCTGGGCTTCATCACCACGCTCGAGCAGGGCGAGCGCGACCCCGAGGTGCTCGACAACCTGTTCCGCATCGACCATCTGGCCACCCGCATGCGTCGCAACGCCCAGTCGTTGCTGGTGCTCGCCGGTGCCGAGCCCACCCGACTGTGGTCGGCGCCGGTGCGTATCGGCGACGTGGTGCGCGCTGCGCTGTCGGAGGTGGAGAACTACGGCCAGGTGGAGATCGGCGACGTCGGCGACGTGGTCGTCAGCGGTGCCATCGCCCCCGAGGTGTCGCACCTGCTGGCCGAGCTGCTGGAGAACGCGACCAGCTTCTCGCCGCCCACCACCACCGTCACGGTGGTCGGTCGCGCGGTGCCCGACGGCCATCAGCTGGCCATCTTCGACTACGGCCTGGGCATGAGCCCCGAGGACATGGCAGCGGCGAACGCCCGCCTGAACCAGGTGTCGTCCATCGACCGCGAGAGCAACAAGATGCTCGGCTTCCAGGTGGTGGCCCGGCTCGCGGCGCGTCACGACATCAAGGTGATGCTCACCACCACCCCTGGCGGTACCGGCGTGACGGCGATCGTGCGGTTGCCCAAGGCGCTGCTCGACGTGCCCGGTGCGGTGGAGGGTGAGCCGGCCGTGCCGCTGGCCGGGCTGGCCGAGGCGTCGGAACGGCTCACCCAACAGCTGCCGGTGGTGCCGATGTCGGTGGCCCCGGTCACCCTGGCCGCGTTCGAGTCGTCGGTGTCCACCGGCCGGTTGGGCGCGGTGGAGGTGAGCGGACCGGTCGACACCGTGGCACCCGTGGAGCCGGTCGTGATGCCACCCGCGGCCACGCCGATGTTCAGCGAGCTCGCCCCGCCCATGGCGGAGGCCGTCACGCCGGCGGGCCTGCCGAAGCGGGTGAGGGGCGCGCAGTTGCCCGACCTCGGCACTGCCCAACTGGAGCCGCCGCCGGATCGCGCCGCCGACGAGGTGCGCGACTCGCTCGCCAGCCTGCAGCGTGGCATCGACCTCGGCCGCCGGCACGGCGGCGACGAATGACGAGGGGGCGACGGCGATGACCCTCTCCGAGCAGGCAGCAAACGTCAACTGGCTGATGTCGAACTTCGTCCAGCACACCCCGGGGGTGGAGCAGGCCATCGCGGTCTCCTCCGACGGACTGTTGATCGCGATGAGCACCGACCTCGACCGTGCCGCGGCCGACAAGCTGGCGGCCATCATCACCGGCATGCGCGCGCTGGCGCACGGCGCTGCGAACGAACTGGCGAAGGGCCAGGTCGCGCAGGTGTTGGTGGAGATGGCGCACGCCTACCTGTTCGTCAGCGCCATCTCGGGTGGCTCCACGCTCGGCGTCGTGGCCGCGCGCAAGTGCGACCTCGGCCTCGTCGGGTACGAGATCACGCTGCTCATCGATCGTGTCGGTCCGCAGCTCACCCCCACGCTGGTGACCGAGCTGAAGAACTCGTTGGTGGCCGTGTGAACCCCGAACCCGAGGTCTCGGCGGTCCGACCGTTCCTCGACCGAGGTCGCCACCTCGGCCGTGTGCCCGAGCCCGACCCGTTCGATCCGAGCCTGCAGGGTGTGCGCGCCTACACCATCACCAGCGGGCGTTCGCACGCGGCGATCCACCTCGAGTTCGAGACGATGCTCCAGGCCACCCCCGTCGGGCTCGGTTCGGCAGGGATGCTGCGGTTCGAGCGCGCCGAGATCGTGCGGCTGTGCCTCGACGAACCGTTGTCCGTGGCCGAGCTGTCGGCGCGGCTGCGGCTGCCCATCGGCGCTGTGCGCGTCGTGGCGGCCGACCTGTTGCACGAGGGGTTGCTGCAGGCGTTCCAACCCAGCGAGACCGTCGCCGACGACGTGCTGCTCCTCACGAGACTGATCGCCGGTGTCCGTGCGCTGTGATCCCCCCACCGCTCCTGCTGCCGCACCGGCCGCGCCAGCCCCCCGGGTGGGGCCGATCCCGGTGAAGATCGTCGTCGCCGGTGGCTTCGGCGTGGGGAAGACCACGTTCGTCGGCGCCATCAGCGACATCGAACCGCTGACCACCGAGGCGGCGATGACCAGCTACGGCGAGGGGGTCGACGACCGAGGCGACGTGTCGACGAAGACCACCACCACCGTCGCCATGGACTTCGGCCGCGTGGCCGTCGACGACGCGATCGTGCTGTACCTGTTCGGCACGCCCGGTCAGGACCGGTTCGGGTTCATGTGGAACGACCTCATCCAGGGCTCGCTCGGTGCCGTGGTGCTGGTGGACAGCCGACGCATCGAGGACTCGTTCCCGGCGCTCGACTACTTCGAGAACCGCAGCGTGCCGTTCGTGGTGGCGGTCAACCGGTTCGGTGGGTCGATGCACCACACCATCGAGGAAGTGCGCGAAGCACTCTCCATCTCCCCCGAGGTGCCGGTGGTGACCACCGACGCCCGCCGTCGTGGTGACGTGAAGGAGACCGTGCTGAGCCTGCTCGACGTGGTGCTGCAGCGAGCACTCACCAGAGCTGCAACTGCTCCCAGGTGATCGCCACGTCGCTCACCGACTGCCAGGTGAGCCGACCGCGACTGCCAGGGCGGCGCACCTCGACCCGTTCGGGTCGCAGGCTCCTCGCGCCGCCGTTCGCATCGAACACCGTGATGCTGCCGTCGACGGCGATCCCCGACATCTTCCCGGCGAACCACCGGCCGCCCTCGGCCTTGCGGAACCGCACTGGCTCGCCCGCACGCAGGCCCAGCCGCTGCAGGGTCGCGGTGTCGATCATGCGGCGATCGTAGGGGGTCGGACAAGGGTCACACGGGCTTCCGTCACCTTTGCCGAGGCTCGTCCATGCCGTTCACCCGAGCGGTCGATACCATGCAACGCAGAGGTGGTACGCGAGGTATACGGTGCGTCCACCAGCCGACCGCATGAAGGAGAGCCCGATGACCGAGACCAACGAAGCCGTCATCCACGAAGCGCTGACCATCATCGACAAGGCGCTGTCGCAGATGATGAGCCGCGAACTGGTCTCGTCGGGTGAGATCACCGACGTCCTGCTCGACGTGCGCACGCTGCTCACCATGCCGGCCCAGGTGCCGGCAGGCGCACCCACCGCCTGACCCCTCGGGTCACACCGCCTGGAGCTCGGCGAACGCACGCTCGAGGCACCGGCGCAACAACGCGGGGTCGGTGACGGCCTGCGTGTCGATGTTGACGCCCATGTCGAGGCTGCCGCTGTAACTGAGCAGCGTGAGGTTGTAGGCCACGCCCAGCAGCGGGCCCACCGGGTAGTTCTCGAGGATCTGCGCACCCGCCAGGTACAGCGGTACCGGTGCGCCGCGCACGTTGCTGGTGGCGAAGTCGACCGTCTGCGCCTGCTGCCGCGCGAGTCGGGTGATCACACTGGTGGGCAGCGTGGCGGCCACGGCCGCCAGCGCGTCGACCGAGCCGCTGGTGCCGGCGTCGCGGGCCTCGTGCGCCAGCGCCTGGATGCGGGTGAAGCGCTCGGCGATGGGCATGTCGCCCGTGGGCACCAACATGCGTGCCAGCGAGAACGCGTTGGCGCCGCTGTCGGCCGTGCGCGTGCTGATGGCCATCGAGGAACGCAGCTCGTCGACGGGCGCACCCATCTCGCGGTGGTAGCGGCCTGCCGCATCGGCGGCCGCCGTGAGGAACGCCGTGTTCAGCGTGCCGTCGAGTCGTTTCGCCGCCTGACGGGTGGCGTCGAACGGCACCCGCAGCACCTCCATCTGCCGCTGCAGTGACCGGGCGGTCCACAGCGGCGAACGGGCACCGTCGGTCTCGCCGAGCTGCTGCAGCACACCGCGCACCGTGTCGGCGGCGTTGGAACCGGCCTCGGGGATGCCGGTGGGGTCGGCCAGCAGGTCCTTGACCTGCTTCAGCAGCGTGACCGGCACGCGCAGCCCACCGTTGAGCAGTTCGCGCAACAGGTCGACCGGCACGGCTTCGGCCGCGGCCTTCTCCTCCGCGGCGGCGATGAGATCGGGGTCGAGGGGAGGCAGCTCGGGCGCATCACGCTCGAAGTCGAGGAACTGCAGGCTCAACTGCACGCCACCTTCACCGTCGACGATGGTGTGGTGCATCTTCTGGATGAGCGCACTCTTGCCGCCGCGCAGGCCGTCGACCACCGTGAACTGCCACAGCGGCCGGGTGCGGTCGAAGGCATCGCCTGCGAGCAGGCTGGCGTGGTCGAGCAGCTGTCGCATCGAGCCCGGCTTGGGCAACGACACGTGGCGCACGTGGTAGCGCAGGTCGAAGTTGGGGTCCTCCACCCACAGCGGCGAGGTGAGGTTCACCGGCGCCGGCTGCACCCGCTGGCGCAGGCGCGGGATGGCGTACGTGGCACGCTCGAGGCGGCGCAGCAACTGGTCGAAGTCGGGCCGGCGGTCGAGCACCGTGACGTTGGCGAAGGTGCTGCTGAGGTGCGGGTCCTTCTCGAGGCGCCACATCAGACCCTCGGCATCGCTCATCTTGCGGTCGAAGTGCGGCAGGTCGGCCATGGTGGGGGAGGTTACCGGTCAGCCGAACGCGGCGAGGCAGGCGCGAGCGATGCCGCCGAGCGCGAGACCCACCAGCGCGCCGCCCACCACGTCGCTGGGGTGGTGGATGCGCACGAACGCCCGGCTGGTGCCCACGATGGTGGCGAGGCCGAACCACAGCGGCGCCCAGGCCCAACCGTCCCAGTAGGTGAGCACGGTGGCGGCGAAGAACGCAGCGCTCGCATGGCCGCTGGGGAAGCTGCTGGTGCTGGGCCGGCGCACGGTGTAGCGCGGATCGCCGGTCTCGGTGGGTCGGGTGCGGCGGAACAGCCGCTTGATGCCCTGGTTGACGATGAGGCTCTCGAGACCGATGAGCGCCGAGAACACGAATGCCTGGTTGGCGTGCGGGATGCTGGTGAGGCCGCGTACCGCGCCCACCCAGTGCCAGATGAGACTGAAGTCGCCGAGTTCACTGGCGGCGAGCATGATGCGGTCGGTGACCCGATGGCCGCGCAGTCGCTCGAGCCGCTGGTCGGCCCAGTGGTCGAACCGCTCGATGGCGGGGGACTCGAGCAGGCTCATGCGGCGGCCGTGGGCTGCACCCGCAGCGGTGCCTCGACGGCGGCGAGCGCAGGGTCGCCCCCGAATGCCGGGCACCAGGTCTGGAACGAGCAGCTGTTGCACAGCGGGCCCTGCTTCGGCTTGAAGTCGCCGGTCTGGCAGGCCTTCTCGACCGCCTTCCACACCGCGGTGGTGCGCGTGGTGAGGAACTTCACCGACTGCTCCGAGGGGGTGGCGGTGATGACCTGGCCGCTGCGGAGGTACATGAGGCGGATGGCCGAGGGGCGCTGGCCCAGCACCTCCTGGCACAGGAACGAGTAGAAGTGCACGCCGGCAAGGCTCTTCTGCTCGTAGTTCGCGCCGGGAGCGCGGCCGGTCTTGTAGTCGGTGACCACCAGGCCGCCCTCTGCATCGAGTTCGAGCCGGTCGATGATGCCGCGCAGGGTGAGCGAGCCGACCGGGGCCTCGAGCCGCAGCTCCAGCCCGATGTCGCGCACGGCCGTGGGATCTTCCATGTCGAAGTACTTCTGCACCAGCACCCAGCAGTCGGCGAAGAACTCGTCGGCAGCGGGGCCGTCGAGGCCGAGCAGGGTGAACTCGGGGTCGACCGAGTACTCGGCGACGGCCTGCTGGAACGCGGTCTGGGCGGCGGCCAGGTCGCGCGCACCGTTGGGCTGCAGGAACATGAGCTCCAGCGCCCGGTGCACCAGGGAACCCTTGGTGGTGTACGTGGCGGGCGGCTCGGGCAGCCGCTCGATGCTGGCGAAGCGGAACGCCATGGGACAGGAGAGGAAGCTCTCGACCCGGCTGGGGGACAGGGACGTGGGGACCGGGTACATGGCCGTCATCGTAGAGAACGGGTGTGACAGAGGTGTGGCGTCAGGCCCGCAGGGCCTGCTCGACCAGGTCGGCAACGAGCAACGGGCGCACCATCGGGCCGAAGTGGTCGAGCTGGTCGAGTTGCAGGTAGCGGCCGTTCGGCAACCGCTCGGCCACACCCGCGGCGATGGTGGACGGCTGCATCGGCTGCACGGCGCCGCACACCACGAGCACCTCGGTGGTGATGCTGGGGAGGTGCTCCCAGGTGTCGTGCAGCTGGCCGGTGGCGAACGTCTCCGCCTCGGTGTCGGGGCGGCACTTCAGGTGCACGCCGTCGTCGTCGGGCGCGAAGCCGTGCGTCACGTAGGCGCGCAGGGCTTCGGCGGTGAACCCGTTGAGCGGTGGCTTGGCGGCGAAGTTGTCGATGGCCGCCTGGTGCGAGGGGAACGTGGCCCGTCGCCGACGCGCCCCGATCACCATCGGGCTCTCCTCGGGGTTCGAGCCCCCCTCGTCGGCCGGACGGATGCCACCCGGCGGGAACACGATGGGCTCGAACACCACGAGCCGGCGGAACAGGTGCGGCTCGCGCAGTGCCGCCATCAACAGACACGCGCCACCCATCGAGTGACCGAACCCGTCCACGGGTGCGCCGTCGTTCTGCTCCACGGCCCAGCGCGCCATCGCGACGGCGTCGTCGCCGTACCGCGCCCAGTCGACCGGGCCGTCGGGGCGATCGGTGTCGCCGTGCCCGCGGTAGTCGAAGGCCACGCAGTGGCGTTGATCGGCCAGCGCATGGGCGAGCGGCTCGTAGCAGCGGCCGTGGAACCCGGTGGCGTGCGACACCAGCAGCAGCGGGCCGTGGCCGCCGAGGTCGTGCACGGCGAGCTCGACGCCGTCGGTGGACGCAACGGTCACGTGTCAGCCCTTCGGTTCGCGCGGCAGGCCGAGCAGTCGTTCGCCGATGATGTTGCGCTGCACCTGGCTGGTGCCACCGGCGATGCGGCCGCCGGGCGCGGCGAGCATGCCGAACGCGTCGGGGCCGTCGAGCATTGCGTCGGGACCCGAGAGGTCGGCGCGCAGCATCGACGTGTCGAACATCATCTCGGTGATGCCCAGCTTCATCAGGCTCGCGGCCGTCGAGGCGATGGGGCCCTGGCGTTGTGCCATCGCCTTGTACGCCTGGCCCTTGGAGATCAGTTCGGTGAGGCGCTGGCGTTCAACGGTGGAGAGGTCGCGACCCTCGGCGAGCTTCGCCATGCTCTCGAGGCGACGTTCGAGGCCGATGACGCTGGTGCCGATGTGGCCGCGCTCGCTGGTGAGCACGGCCATGCCGACGCCCCAGCCGCCGTGCAGTGGGCCGAGGAGATGGTCGGCGGGCAGCTCGACGTCGGTGAAGAACACCTCGTCGAACTCGGCCTCGCCGGTCATCTGCTTGAGGGGCCGTACCTCCACGCCCGGCAGGTCCATGGGGAACAGGAAGAACGAGATGCCCTCGTGCTTCGGCGCCTCGGGGTTCGTGCGGGCCATGAGGATGCCCCAGTTGCTGTAGCGCCCGCCGCTGCACCACACCTTCTGCCCGTTCACGATGTAGCGGTCGCCGTCGCGCTCGGCCTTCGTGGTGAGGCTGCCGAGGTCGCTGCCGGCGCCCGGCTCGCTGAACAGCTGGCACCACACGTGCTCGGTGCTCAATGTGGCGGCGAGGTGCTTGGCCTGTTGTTCGGGGGTGCCGAACTTCATCAGCGCGCCACCGGTGAGCACCAGGCCCACCATGTTGAACACGCTCGGTACGCCGGCGAGCGCGCACTCGTACTGCCACGCGGCGTTGTGCGCCGGGGTGAGGCCGCGCCCGCCGAACTCCGTGGGCCAGTGGATGCCGGCGAACCCGGCCTCGTGGACACGGCGGTGCCACGCCAGACCGGCCTCCACCAGATCGGGTGGGCAGATGGCGCCGTAGTCACGCGGGGCGTGGGCGCGGTTCGCCGCCAGCCATTCGCGTGCTGCGGTCTGGAAGTCGT
>SXGT01116273.1_pt1 | contig 35874 bp, 30 predicted proteins | sample 3176221 | NCBI WGS metagenome assembly SXGT01 (sample SAMN11356862, study PRJNA531348) | freshwater metagenome | isolation source: freshwater sample F1-120 | place: China: Fuxian Lake, Yuxi | collected 2017-12-25 | reverse complement strand
AACGCGACGCTCTCCCAGCTGAGCTACGTCCCCGTGGAGGGGGCGGATTCTACCGCAATCGACCCGCCCCGGACAACGCCGGGCCGAACCGCTATCATCGGCGCGACCATGCAGATCAATCCGCCTTTCGGCTACAGGGAAGTCGTTCCCCTCTACAAGAACCGCAGGGTGCGACTCCCCGCGGCCGGCGAGATTCCCGAATTCGCCCGCACGCTGAACGCCATCCCCATCAGCTACACCGAGTTCGCCCTCGTCGGCCGCGAGTACCCGATCGTGTTCACCAGCGGCGACCGCGGCCAGAGTTTTGCCGCGGTGGCCGTGCTTGGCATGACGCAGGGCGAGAACCTGTTCGTCGACGGCGGCGCGTGGGCGCCGGGTCGCTACGTGCCCGCCTACGCGCGCCGCTTCCCGTTCTGCATGGCGACGGTGACGATGGACAAGGTGCAGCAGCAGGACCGCCTGATCTGCGTCGAAAGCTCGTCGATCGACGAGCAGGGCGAGCCGATGTTCGACGAGGCCGGCGAGCCGCTGGAGAAATGGAAGGAAATCCAGCGCCTGCTCACGGAGTACGAGGCCGACCTCGAGCGCAGCCGCGAGATGTGCGCCATCCTTTCCGACTACGGCCTGCTCGAGCCCTTCACCATGCAGGCCACGCTGAATTCAGGCGGCGCGATGCACCTCACCGGCATGCACCGCGTGGACGAGAAGCGCCTCGAGCACCTGAACGCGAGCCAGATCAAGAACCTGATGCGCAAGGGCATCATGGGCCGCATCTACACCCACCTGCTCTCGCTGGACAATTTCAACGCCCTGCTCGAGCGCAAGGCGGCGCGCCCACCCGCCTGAAGCTCCCGCCTTCTCGCCGTCGAACTTTGTTGCAGGGGAGCACGAGGGGGGCGCAGCGCCCCTCGTACGTCAGCGTTCGCGGCCCGCTTCGTGGGTCGCCTTCAGCACGGGCGAGAGCAGGTATTCGAGCACCGTCCGGTCCGATATGCGCACCTCCGCCGTCAACTGCATGCCGGGCAGCAGCGCGTGCCGCGCGTCGCCGGCACGCAGTTCGGTGTCGGCAAGTTCCACCATCGCGCGATACGCGAACGCGGACGACGGGCGCGCCCGGTCGGCGGCGGCGCGTTCGCTGGAGTCGGCCGAAACCCGCAACACACGGCCGTCGAGCATGCCGTACTTCTGGAACGGATACGCCGCGAACTTCAGCTTCGCGCCCTGGCCCGCGCGCACGAAGCCGGCGTCCTGGTTCTGCAGCCAGACCTCGGCCACCAGGCGCTCGCCCTGCGGCACCAGGGTCATCAGCACGGTGCCGGGCGCGAGCACGCTGCCCGAGTTGTGGGTGGCGAGGTCCTTGATGACGCCGTCCGCAGGCGCGCGCAGTTCCGCGTTGCGCGTGCGGTGCGAGAGCTTGGCGTGCTCCTGCGCCAGGCGAGCGACCCGGCTTTCGGTCTCGACGCGCTCGCCGCGCAGTTGCGCGCGGTAGTTGGCGCCGATCTGTGCCATGCGCCGCTCGGCCTGCTCGATCGACGCGCGCGCGCCCTCGACCTTGTGCTCCTGCGCACGCACGTCCTGCTCGGCCTCGATGCGCTCGCGCGTGCGCTGCTGCTGCATCAGGCGGCCGGCGAACCCGTCACGCGCCAGGCGCTCGAAAGCCTGTTCCTGCTCGCGCAGGTGCGGCAGCGCCGCGGCGAGCTTCTCGCGCGTCTCGGCGGCCGCCTGCATCTCGCGCCGCGAGCGTGCGATCACTGCGCGCTCCTCGGCCAGGCTGTTCTCGTAGGCGCGCACGCGCGCATCGCGTTGCGCCTCGACCTGCGCGTGGATCGCGGCGGGCTCGTCCTCGCCTCTCGCCAGCGTGGCGCCCTCGAGCTCGGCATCGATCCTGCGCAACTGCAGCCTGTGGAGCGCGAGTTCCGCGCCGATCGTGCGCGTGTCGGCCTCTGCGGCCTGGGCGTCCATGCGCGCGAGCACCTGCCCCTGCCGCACGCGCTCGCCCTCGGCCACCAGGAGCGCCTGGACGATGCCGCCCTCGGCGGGCTGGATGATCTTCAGCTGCGAAGCGGGAATGAGGCGGCCTTCGGCGGTGGCGACGATGTCGAGCCTGCCAAGCACCGCCCAGATGCCGAGCGCTGCAAGCAGCAGAAGGACCAGCCACAACACCACGCGCGGCAGGGGCGAAGGCGGCTGCGCTTGCAGGGCGAGGATCGACGGCGCGAATTCCTGCGTCGCGGGTACGCTGCGCAACGCAGGCGTCAGCGACTCAGGCACGTCGCGCCCCGGCGGGAACTGCAGCGGGCCGCAGTGTGGGCGAGGCGAGCCTGGCGACGGCGTCGACCGACAGGCTCTCCGGAACCTGGTGCGCGATGAAGAGCAGCGTCACGCTGCCGCGCAGGCGGTTGACGGTACGCGCCAGCGCCTCCGCGGTCTCGCGATCGAGGTTCGAGGTGGCTTCGTCGAAGATCAGGATGCGCGGGCGCTTGAGCAGCGCGCGCGCGATGGCAATGCGCTGCTTCTGCCCGCCGGAGAGGCCCGCGCCGTGCTCGCCAACCGGCGTCTGGTAACCCCGCGGCAGGCTGTCGATGAAGTCGTGGATCTCGGCGGCGCGGCAGGCCGCCATCACTTCGTCCAGCGTGGCATGCGGCTGCGCAAGCACCAGGTTGTCCCATACGGTGCCCGAAAACAGGCGCGTCTCCTGCGGCACCACGCCGAAGTGCAGCCGCAACTCGTTGGCGCTCAGGTGCCGGATGTCGTGCCCGTCGATGCGGATGGTGCCGCGATCGGGAAGGTAGAAGCCCTGCAGGAGGCGCGCGAGCGTGCTCTTGCCGCTGCCCGAAGGGCCGACCAGCGCGGCGCAACAGCCCGGCTCCAGGACCAGCGAGAATTCCTCGTACACCGCAGGACGGTCGGCCGCATAGCGGAAGCTCACGCGGTCGATCTCGATGCGTCCCGGGCCGCAGGATGCGCGGGCAGCCGACGCCGCGTGCGCCTCGGTGGGCGCATCCATCAGGTCGCCGAGGCGTTCCAGGGCTATGTCCGCCTGCTGGAATTCCTGCCACAGGTTCGCCAGGCGCAGCACCGGCTGCACCAGGCGCGAGGCGAACATCTGGAACGCCACCAGCATGCCGACGGTGAACTCCCCCGACTCCATCACCAGCAGCGCGCCCGCGCACAGGAGGGCGAGCGCCAGCCCCTGCTCCACCGTGGACGCCGCGATGCCGTAGTTGTTGCCGAGCTGGCGGCTGGCGAATCCGGTGCGCAGGTAGTCAGCGACGTTGCGCCCGTAGCGCTCGATCAGCTGGGGCTCCATCTGCAGCGACTTGACTGTCTCCATCGCCGACACGTACTCGGTGAGGAACGCCTGGTTGCGCGCACCGGCGAGAAACTGCGCATTGATGCGCCTGCGCAGCAGGGGCGTGACGGCGACCCCGATCATCGTCAGGATGCCCACGGCCGCCAGCGCGATCAGCGTCAGCGCGACGCTGTAGTACAGCATGGCCGCGAGGAACAGCAGCACGAAGGGCGCGTCCAGCAGCACCGCGGCCGAGGCGCTGGTGATGAAGCCCCGGATCGTCTCCACGCCCTGCAGCCGCGCCACCAGCGTGCCGGTCGGGCGCCGCTCGAAGTAGCGTGGCGGCAAGCGCAGCAGGTGCTCGAACACGCGCATGCCCAGCACCGCGTCGATGCGGTTGCCGGTATGCAGCACCAGGGTCTGCCGCGCCCACGACAGCGCGGCGCCGAAGCCGAGGAAGATCGCCAGCGCGGCGGCCACCACCGCGAGCGTGGCGTGGGTGTGGTGGACGACCACCTTGTCGATCACCACCTGCGTGCACAGGGGCGTGGCGAGGGCGACGAACTGCAGCGCCAGCGAGGCGAGCAGCACGTCGCGCCAGATGCCGCGATAGCGCAGCAGTTCCGGCAGGAACCAGCGCAGGCCGAAGCGCTCGCGGCCGAGCGCGTCCTCGCCGCGCGGCGGTGTTTCGCGCACGCTCGCGTACAGCAGCGCCGGCTCGAAATCGCGCTCGAACTCCGCCGGCGAGAACTGCCGCGGCTCGCCGTCGCGCCCTGCCACCAGTACGGCGCGCGCGTCGGCCCGCAGCACCAGGCCGAGGCGGCGCGCGGCTCCGGGAGTTCCGCCGCGTCCGAGGGCAAGCGCGGGCAGGCACGCCGGCGGCAGCGAGCCGATGTCGTGGAGCCGCGACAGCGACAGGCCCAGAGCGCCTGCCGCACGATGCACGGTCGCCAGCGTCACCGGCGGCGGATGCTGCTGCAGGAACAGCCGCGGCTCGAAGGCGATGTGGCGCGCGCCGCAGAACCCGGCCATGGCCCAAACCAGATCGGCTGTCTCGACAGGCGTATCGTCGGGCATCACGCAGCCCCCTCGCGCCGCGGGAAAGCCGGTCCGGGGCGGCGCGCCCGGATGGGGTTTGTCTATTTGTCCTGTTTGGGCCAGAATGCGCGCGGCGCGCTTGAGCGTCAACAATTCCGCTGCGGGAAGTGTGCGCCAGCGCACAAATTGGCCTTCGCTATACTCTTCACCGGGCGGTCCGTAGGCGGAGCACCACCTTGCGCATTGCGATACTCGAAGACGACCCAGACCAGCTCGCGCTGCTCAAGCGCTGGCTGGGCGACGACGGGCACGACATCCACGGTTTCCTCGCCGGGCGCGAGGCGACCAAGAACGCGGGGCGCGAGAGCTACGACCTGTTCGTGCTCGACTGGCAGGTGCCCGACGTTTCCGGACCCGAGGTGCTGCGCTGGATCCGCGAACACCTGTCGAAGACCGTCCCGGTACTGTTCGTCACGGTGCGCGATTCCGAGGAGGACATCGTGCACGCGCTGGAATCGGGCGCGGACGATTACATGATCAAGCCGGCGCGGCGCCGGGAACTTCTCGCCCGCGTGCACGCCTTGCTGCGGCGGGCGTACCCGCGCGAGGAGGCGGCACTGCTGAGCTTCCCGCCCTTCGAGATCGACGTCCAGCGCGGCGAGATCCGCCGCGCCGGCGAGCGGCTCGACCTGACGCCGAAGGAGTTCGACCTCGCCGCTGTGCTGTTCCGCAACGTCGGGCGGCTCATGTCGCGGGGCCACCTGCAGGAACTGGTCTGGGGGCGCAGCGGCGACCTCGTCACCCGCACCGTGGACACGCACGTCAGCCAGGTACGCAAGAAGCTGGACCTGCGACCGGAGTCGGGTTACCGCGTGGTGCCGATCTACAACTACGGCTACCGGCTGGAGCAGATCGCCGGCGACGCGGCGCACGCCGCATAGCACGAGCGCGTTCCACGCCAGGAGGTTCCGCTACTGCAAGCTGCGCGCGCGCTGCTCGGCGAAATCCCGCACCTCTGCGGACAGCGAACCGGTGGCCACCGCCCGCCTGAAGCATTCGGCGGCGTCGGCGCGGCGCTCGAGAGCCTCCAGCGAGATGCCCAATCCTACCCACGCGGCGCCGCTGCCTGGCGCGATGCGCAGCGCGCTCGAGTAATCGTCCACCGCTTCCTTGTGCCGCCCCATTCGCTGGTGGATGGTGCCGGCAAGGGCGTGGTAGTCCGCCCGCCCGGCGCCCGAGGCCTGCGCGGCCTTCAGCGCCTCCAGCGCATTGGCGTACTCGCGCCGCTCGGCGAACAGCCTCGCCAGCGCGATCGAAAACGGCGCGCTGGAGGGATTGATGGCGAGCCCCTCCTGCAGCAGGCGGCGCCCGTCCTCGAAACGGTTGCGCTCGAACATCAGCGAGACCAGCGCCTGGCGCGCGCTCTCGTGCGCGGCGTCGTGCGTGAGCGCGGCGAGGAAACCGTCCTCGGCCTCGCTTATCCGCGTCTGGTTCATCAAGCCCACGGCGCGGCGGAACTCCGCCTCCGCACGCTCGGCCGGGGAACGGTGCAGGTCGCGCTTTTCCACGCGCGCCGCCCGCGACGGCGGCGAGGACAGGATGCGTGCCGGCGGCACGTCAAGGTCACGCAGCGCGGGGGCCGCACTGCGCGTGGCCCGCGGCGTCGCAACCGCAACGGCCTCGGCCCCGCGCGCAGGCGTCGCGGCCGTCGCAACCGCGCGCGGCGCCTCGGCAACGGCAGGCTTTTCCGCCATCGCCTCCGCCTTGGGCGGCGACGGCTCGGGTGTTGGGGGCGCCAGGGCGACGACCGGCGCGGGCGCCGGGGACGCCGCAGGTGTCGCGACCGGTTCGGCCGGCTTGCTCCCCTTTGCGCCAGCCTGGATCGCCGCCTCGGTAGCGAGCGGCCGCGGCTGGAGCTGGTAGGCGACCCATGCCGTCCATCCCGCGCCACCCAGCAGCAGGACGCTGACGATGCGCCAGAACCACTCGTGCCCGGCACGCACCGGCTCGACGGGCCTGACCACGCCCGCAGGCAACGGCGACTCGGCCGGGTCCGCGTTACGCCGGTCGAGTTCCTGCAGCATCTTGTTGATGACGCTCATCGCCGGATCATTCGGCGGCGCGCGAGAAAGGTGCGCGCAGCCATGCCCAGCGGCCGCGGGAAGCCGCCGCAGGCGTGTCGTCCACGGCGCCGCGGACATGCGCGCGGTTCACCTGCGCACTGCCATCGCCGAAGGCCAGCAGCATCGCCTTGTGCGACAGGATGTTGACCAGCCGCGGCACGCCGCGGCTGGCGCCATGCAGTGCGGACACGGCCGGCGCATCGAACAGCCTGCCGCGCGAATACCCGGCGACGCCGAGGCGATACGCGACGTAGTCGCCAACCTCGTCCTCGGCCAGGCCTGTCAGCGTGTACTGGAACGTGATCCGCTGGCGCAACTGGCGGATGGATTCCAGCGACAGCTTGCGATCCAGTTCCGGCTGGCCGAAGAGCACCACCTGCATGAGCTTGCGCTTCTCCGTTTCCAGGTTGGTGAGCAGGCGCAGCGCCTCCATGGTTTCCAGCGGCATGGCCTGCGCCTCGTCCATGCAGAGCACCACGCGCTTGCGCTGGCGCGCCAGGTCAAGCAGCGTGCGCGTGAGGCCCTTCAATAGCTGGTGCTGGTCGACCGACGGATCGATCCTCAGGCCCAGTTCGTCCGCGACCGCCAGCAGCAGGGTGCGCGGCTCCAGGCTCGGGTTGGGAATATAGGCCGATACCGTCCCGCCCGCGGGTGCGCCGAGGAACTTGCGGCACAGCAGCGTCTTGCCGGTGCCGACCTCGCCGGTAATCTTGATGAACCCCTCGCCGTTGGCGAGCGCGACCAACAGCGTATTGAGCGCTTCCTGCGTGCTGCGGCAGGCGAAGAAATAGCTGGTGTCCGGCGTGATGCCGAAGGGCGCTTCCCGCAGGCCGAAGTGCTGGAGATAGTTCACGCCGGCCCGTGCCTCACTTCGGCGCAGCCGGCGGCTGGCCCATCGACTCCAGGCGCCCGCGCGCCTCGTTGAGGTCGGCGTCCCAGTTGCGGTCCGAATGGATGACCGTCGGCTTGAGCAGGATCGCCAGCTCCTTCTTCCTGACCGAGCGGGTGGTGTTGCGCATCAGGTCGGCGACGCCGGGCAGGCCGCCGCGGCTGTCGCTGATGCTGACGCTCATCAGCCCGCCGATGGCGACGATACTGCCGTCGTTCACGCGTACCACGGTATCGGTCTCGCTCACCGTGCTGCGCGCCAGCGGCAGCCGGATCTCGGCGATCTGGCCGCCGAGGTTGACCACGCGCACGCTTTCGCTCACGTCGCTGATCGTCGGGTGGATGTGCAGGATGACGTTGCCGGATTCGTCGATCTGCGGCGTCACGTCGAGCGAGATGCCGGAGAAGAACGGCTGCACCGTGACCGACGGCGTGGATTGAGTCGACGTTCCGGTGACGGTGCTGGTGGTGGTCACGTTGGTGACGAAGAACTCATCGGTACCGACCTTCAGTACCGCCTTCTGGCTGTTGAGCGTCGCCAGCCGCGGGCTGGAAAGCACCTGCACGTTGCCCTGCGTCTCGAGAAAGCTCAGCAGCGCGGCGAAATTCGAGGTCTGCAACGCAAGGCCGAAGACCGCGCCGGCGGGGTTGCCCGAAAGCAGGCCGAGGGCGCCGGTCGCGGCGGAAAGCGCGCGGTTCGGCGTGTCGGCAGTCAGGCCGCCGGTGGACAGTCCCTGCGGCCGCGCGCCCAGGGCCGTCGTGGTACTGGGCGTCGTGCTGCTCGAGAGCTGCCCCGCGGCGATGTTCGGACCGTCATTGCGGAACAGCGCCCAGTTGATGCCGCTCTGGAAGCCGTCGGACAGCGTTACCTCGACGATCTTCGCCTCGATCATCACCTGGCGCTCGACCGCCAGGCGTGTGGCCCGCAGGTACTGGTCGACGATACGCAGTTCTGCAGGCAACGCGCGGACCACGACGACGCCCGAATGCTGGGTGACGACCACCGAGCGGCCCTCGCCGGATCCGACCAGCGCGACCAGCGCCGCGCGCAGGTCGACCCAAAAGTCGGTCTGCTGGTTGGTCGTCACGCGGCTCGACTCGAGCGAGCGCGAAACCGCGCCGCCAGGCGCCCCGGTTGTCGGCCCTGGGACGGCGCCAGGGGCCCCGCTCGGCGCTGCCGGCCCGCTGTCGGTCACGGCGCCGGACTGCACCCGCACGTCGGAAAGGCCCCTGCGCGTTCCCGGCAGGTAATTCACCTGGAAAACCCGCGTCTGCAGTCCCGCGGGCTGCACGAACACGCGCGTGCCTTCGAGCTTGTAGTCGTAGCCGTAGAGGTCGCGGATGGAATCGAGCGCCTCCCGCACCGTCACGTCCTTGAGGTTTACCGAGATGCTGCCCGCAACGGACGGATGGACGAGCATGCTGTAGCGGGTCCCGGATACCAGCGACATGAAGACCTGTGGCGCCGGCGCATTGCTCACCGACAGGTCGAAGCGCGTGTCGATCGGCCGGCCGCGCGCGGTCGGCATTTCCATGCGCAGCGGCGGCAGCAGCGCCTGGTCCACGGCGGCGGGCGGTGCCGCGGCGGGCCTTTCGCGCGCCCGATTCACTTCGGCGAGGATCGATGGATCGACCCCCGCCTGCATCTTGGGCGGCTCGAGCGCGCAGGCCCCGAGCACGGACATCGCGAATGCCGCCAGCAACCGTCTCATTTTTCTCTTCCTCCCGATCTCATCCTGCGCTTGACCGGCGTCTTGTCGATTCCGGGCAGCAGGGTGAGGACCTGCTTCTCGCCACCGGTGCGCAATTCGACTTCCGTCTCGGTGACGCGCACCAGCGTTGCTTCGCCAAACTTTCCGCCCAGCGGCACCGAGGTCCCGTTGATCACCGCGACGCGGCGATTGGGCGAGATAAGCACGCTCTGCAACTGGGTTGCCTGCGCCGATGCCACGGCCACGCCGTCTGCCGCAGTGGCCGTCGGCGGTCGCGTTGGATCCGACAGGCCCTGCGCGCTCGCGCCGAACATCGCCATGGCGAGCATGGCAAGGCCGAGGCAGACCTTCCCGAAACCCTTCATACGCTCATCCAGGCGCGATCAAGGCTGAGAGTGTACAAGGTGAGCTTCATCGTCACCCGCGGATACTCGTCGACCGCAAGCTCGAGAGCGCCCCAATACAGTTGCGTCGGCAGCCGCTCGAGGTCCCCAAGGTACGCGAGCAGTTCGAGGTAGGTTCCCGACACCGTGACCTCCATGCCGTGCCGGAATACCAGCTTGCCGGATACGCCCGTGGCGGCAAGCGGCGCGAGCTTCTGCGCCGCCACGTCGGCGACCTGCCCCACGACCTCCGCGGTCGCCCTCCCCGGGGCCTCCGCGACCCGCAGGTCGGCGACGGAAGTCGCCGACAAGGTCTTCAGGTCGACCAGCCGCACGCCGCGATTGCGCGCCACCAGCTCGCTGACGACGACCTGCATCTGGTCCGGTGCGGTGAATTTCCGCTCCTCGGCCGCAATGCGCTGATTCAGTTCCCCAAGGCGCGACCTGAGGTTTTCCAGCCGGACGCGATTTTCCCGGTCGGGGTCCTTCTGGCGTGCCTGGATCAGCATTTCGATCTGCGCCTGCTGGGCGCGCATCTCCGACTGGCGTTGGGCAATGCTGGCGGTCAGGCGCTTTTGCCGGACTGACTCGGCATCGATGAAGAGCTCGTAGGCGAACGCCACCACGAGCAGCATCGCAGCGGCGAATATCCAGACCCGCTCGCGCAGCGACAGCGCGTCGATGCGCTCGGCGTAGCGCTGCCAGACCTTGCTCAAGACGGACCCTTGCCACCGGGCCCGGGCGCGGGCGCGGCCCTCAGCGGGATGCTGACCGAGAACTCGACATAGCGCGCGGGCTGCGCGGCGGCGGGCTCCGCAACCGGCACGCCGGCTGCCGGCGCCCTGTCCTGCGCCGCTTTGGAACTGACCCGCAGCTCGCTCACCGACTGGCCGGCGAACGGCGGCTCGCGCTTGAGCAGGCGAATGTAGGCCGGAACCAGGTCGCCCTCGAGCCCGCGCCCGCTGATCACCACCTTTTCGCCCTTGCCGCCGATGGCGACACCCGTAAGCCAGACGCCCTCCAAGGTCTGGCGCGCGAGCGCTTCGAGATAGCGCGTGAATCCCGCGGTATCGCCGATTCCCCTGGCCATGTCCTCCAATAGCTGCTGCCGGCGCTTGACCAGGGCTTCCGCCTGCCCTACCTCCTCCTCCAGCAGCTTGCTGCGGCCCTGGTTGGAAAACTCGTTGCTGAGCTTGAGCAGCTGGGCGCTGCGCTCCTCCGCCTGTTGCCCAGTGCGCGCGGCCAGCCCGTCGAGCGCGGTCGTCTGGTGCCTGGCGTAAGCGTACAGCACGACGCAGCCCACCGCGACCATCGCAATCGCCTGGGCCATGGTCAGCGCCGAGAAATAGCGTTTCTGCTTGAGAAAGACCGGGTTGAAGAGGTTGATCTGCTGGCTCATGGCGGCCGGATTCTCAGAGGGCCCGAGTCTCGTGGCGCAGCGCGGCGCCGAAGTGGTGGAACAGCCGCCACTGCATGGCTTCGTCGGGCGCTCCGGCCCCCGCAAATCCCAGGACCTTGCGCAGGTCCACCGCTTCGACCGGAATGCCCAGGCTCGCACGCATGTGCGCGACGACACCCATTTCCTGCGGCATGGGAGCAATCAGCAGGCGCGAAACCGGGACATTGCGGAACTGGCGTTCGAAGTGGTCCAGCGTCCGCTGGAATTCGAGTACCACGCGATCGAGCGCCTCGGCGTTGCCCTGACCGTCGCGCGCCGCCAACTGCCGTACACCGACCTCCAGCCTGCGGCCGAGGTAGAGCTCGGCCCTGTAGTTGATCGTCAGCAGGCCCCAGTCCTCGCCGAAGTAGAGCATCGCGACGCCACGGTCCGCCTCCTCGTGAAGTGCGGCGATGTTGCGCTGGCATATCTCCGGGATGTCGATCACCGACAGCGGGATGTCGGCCCGCTCGAAACGCTTGACGCGCTCCTGGACCACATCGTTGTGCGCGGCCACCGCATACATCATTCGCGTGCGGGCGCCACCCGCACCCTCGTCGGCCGGAATTTCGAGCACGTCGACGGCGGCGTCGTCGACGTGATAGTCGATCATGTCCTTGATGCGCCAGCGCATGGCGCTCTTCAGCTCGGCGGGCGGCACCGTCGGCGCCTCGACCAGCAGCATCTGGTATTCGCCGGGAGCCAGCATGGTGGTGCAGCGGTAGCGATTGAAGTGCAACCCCCTGCCGAAACGGTCCGCCTCGCCGCCGCGCTCGACCTCATGGGAGCCGTACATGGACACGCTCGACTTTCCTCCCGCAGCGTAGTTCGCATGGACGTAATCGATGCTTTCCTGCCCCAGCGAAATCGCCAGCCATCCGGGGTTCTTCTTGTCGCGTGCGAACCAGCTAAGCATGGGCCTTGGGCGAATCCGAATATCCGACTCAAGTTATCTCAATAACTCATTGTTGTCAATGAAGTTTTCCGACGAAACCCGGCCTTCGCGATAACTGCGGCGGCGGGCCTGTCGCGCGAGCCGGATTATCGCGCCGGCTGCCATCGTGGTGGGTCAGGATATGCAAGAGCGCCAGCACGACTTCGCCTATCTGGAACGCACCCGTGCGTTGGCGGGAACGCACCCGTGCGTTGGCGGGAACGCACCCGTGCGTTGGCACTCTCAATTGCTGCCGACGGTCACGCGCAACTGGCGCTCGACGTAGTACGCGGGCGGCGGCGACGCCACGGTCGGACAGGCGGCATCGTTGCAGGCGGTCGAGGAAAGCGCGTACATGGTGACGCCGGAGGGGTACGTGACTTCCTCGTGCGAAGTCTGCGCGCAGGTCAGGCTGACGCGGTACCCGGTGAGGTTTCCCGCGAGGGCGAACGACGAGCCGTTCACCGTGGCGCATCCCGAACCCCCGGTGCGCAGCACGTTGTAGATCGCCCATTCGAGGCCGGCGCGCGAGGCGTGATAGGCCTTGACACCCTGCACGTCGAGCGCGTACCCGCCCTGCTGCGTGCCTGAAATGACGACCAGCGAGGTGCCCAGCACGGCGAGCATCACCAGCAGCCCGATGACCACCGTGGTTGCGAAGCCGCGCACGCGCCTACGGAACGTTGTTGACATGTGCCTCGTAATACAGCGTCACCGCTTCGTTGGCGCGCGTCAGTTCGAGCCGCACCGAGACCAGGCCCCGCGCCGAAAGCGCAACCGGGGTGTACTCGATGGTGCACGCGGTGACGTAGCTCGCCAGAAGGGCGTCCGTCGCGCCGCCGGGCGTGCTGGTCGGCGCCGCGGTCGTGCCGCCGAACGCGTATCCCGACCAGCGCCTGAGCGTTCCGGTGCCGTTGCCGCTCGCGTCCACCGCCCCGGGAACGCAGGCGAACGTGACTGCGCCCGAAACGACGAAGAACCGCCGGCCGGGCGACTCGAGAGGGAACTGTTTCGCCACGGAGAAAACGATCCGGTCCTCGTTTGCCAGCGCCCCCCCGCCGACGGTATAGGTGCCGACCTGGGCGATGTTCGGGCTGGCGGCCGCCGTGTCGTAGGCGTCGGCACCGGCGATGCCGAGGTTGTGCACCACGACATAATCGTTCGCGGCGACCAGCTGTCCGGCGGCCGTCGACAGGTTGCCAAGCGTGTCGAATCCCGTGTCGGCCGCGGCAAATTCGAGCGGATCCTCCGTGGTTGCGGCGGGCAGGTCGTCGTCGTTTGCCGAACGGTAGCGCCCGCCGTTCTTGGTCAGCAGGATCTCGACATAGCGGTTCGAAGGATCGACGCGCACGCTGTTGGGAAGCGCAAGACGCAGGTCGCGGACTACGCGCCGTGCCGCAGTGTCCAGGGTATCGACCAGTTCCGCGCGGCGCTGCGAGGCGAAATAGGCGTCGATCGCCGGCTTGAGGAAGATCCCCGCAGTCGCCGCCAGGACGGAGAGGATGCCCATGACGACCACCAGTTCGAGCAGCGTGACGCCCCTGCAGGCGCGGCCGATTCGCGTCATGGGCCGTCGTACCTCAGGCGCCAGCCGTCGAGGGCGATCGAATAGCCGTTAGGGCCGGTGACGGTGACGGTGATGAGCTTCGCTTCGGCGACGCCGCTCAAGGGGGTGGTGGTCACCGTGACGCCGGAAACGTTGTAGGCCGACAGGCCGCCGACCGGCGCGCCGTTGATGTCTACGATGCCGCCCGCGGTGCTGTAGCCGGCATAGTCGTCGACGTCGTTGAAGTTCGCGCGCGGCGCACCGCCTCCGGCAATGGGGTCGTAGGAGTTGAGCAGGATCTCGTCGAGCAGCGCCTCGCCGATGGCCAGCGCCTGCTTCTGCACCTGGGGATGGGCGCTGGACTTCACCACGGTCTGGTAGGTCAGGAGGATGCCGACCAGGCCCGCCGCGAGCACGCCGATCAGCAACACCAGCTCGAGGAGCGTGAAGCCCCGCGAACGCCGCTCAAGGATGCACATAACCGGTGTCGCGCTCGACGGTGAATGCGTGCGAACCATTGCCGGTGACCGTGATCGACAGGTTGCTGCCGGGCGTGGCGCCGGCGCTGGTCAGGTACTGGCCCAGCGCATCGAACTGGAATGTACCGGTGGTTGCCGTCACGCCAGCAGGAAAGCTGACCGTGAACGGCGCCGCCCCCGTCGGCGAGGGCGCTGCGTCGCCGCCCGTGCAAAGCCCCGCGGCGCTGTAACAGAGCCTCGACTGCGTGGCGTCGACGCGCACGAACACGGGCCGGCGCTGCGCGATTGCCGCCTTGCGGCCGTAGGCGACCTGCGAATAGAGCTGGTCATAGGTGCCCCGGGTGCCGGCGAACGTGCCGTCCAGGCGCGAAAACGCGATGACCGACAGCACCGCCACGATGCCGATGATCGCCGCCAGTTCGGTGAGTGTGAACCCGAGCGGGCGCTCAAATGACAAAGGGCGGCTTGCGCTGCCGCCCCCTCCTTCCCCCGGCGCGTGCATGCGCGCCCGTGGCAGGTCAGTTCGAGCCGACGATATTGAAGTTCGCGGTCGCCGAGAGGCCGCCGCTGGTGTAGTTCAGCGTGCATGCCGTGGTGGCGCCTACGGCAACCGACGTTGCAGCAGTGATCGAAGTGCCGGTCGGCAAGACGCCGCCCGACATTGCAAGGCCGACTGCGCTGCACCCGCCCACCGCGGTCGCGCTGCCGTTGTTCGCAACGCGCGCGGCATAGTTGATGGTGCTGGCCGAAGCCGCGGCGCCCGCGATACTGTCGGCCGCCGCCTGCACGGCCTGCTGGCGAAGGTCGATGAATTTCGGCAGCGCAATCACCGAAAGGATGGCAAGGATGCCGATGACCACCACCAGTTCGATGAGGGTAAAGCCAGAAACCGATCGCATTTTCATTTTTGCATGCCCTTCCGGCGTTGATTGCACGTGCCGCGATGTTACGCGAAATCTATCGCCCGATCCAGCAGCCCCACGACCGCGAGTGTCACAATCTGTAACGAGAGGGGTCCGTTCGGCTGTCGCCTGCGGGCGACTACTGCAGGTCCCTGAACCAGTTGTGAGGCTGGCTCGGGGCGATGTCGAGCCGTTCCAGGGACCTGCCGGCGGAGTTTTCCGGCCCGGACCTGAAATCCACGGTCATGACGAAACGGATCCGGGGGTCCCCCGTGCGGTCGGGCACCAGGTGGCGGGTCCGGGCCGGCATGTAGACCATCAGGCGCGTCGCGCGATCGAAGTACCAGGCGCCGCGGGGAAGGTCCTCCAGCCGTGGGTCGGTCAGTTCGCCAACGTAGGTTCCCGGCCGCTGGGCAAGCCAGTCGAACGGGTTCTGGCTGCCGAGCGTCCCGATCTCGTCATAGCGCCCGGCAAGGTACAGCCCGGCAAACTTCAGGGCCAGCGCGGATTTCATGGATGAGACGATGGTTTCCATGTTCGCCTTTTCCGCCAGTTCGACGTAGCGCAGGAACCGGTCCGCGGCGATCGACGTGAGCAGCGCCACGATGCCGACGACTACGACCAGTTCCAGCAGCGAGAACCCGCCGCTGCGGCGTGCCTGCTCCCGCCGGTGGTTGGCGCGTCGCACTATTTCTTGAAGGCGACCTTGCCGAGATCCCAGATCGGCAGGAACACCGCCAGCGCGAGCAGCAGGACGAGCACCCCCATGAAGACGATCAGGATCGGCTCGATCTGCTGCGAGAGCGTCTTCAGTTCATAGTCCACGTCGCGCTCGTACATCTCGGCAACCTCGAACATCAGCGCGTCCATCTCGCCGGTTTCGTCGCCGACGGCAATCATCTGCAGGACAACCGGCGTGAACACCCCGGTGGTCACGGCCGTGCGCAGCACGCTCTCGCCGCGCTCCACCCCGTCGCGCATCTGGGCGATGCGCTGCGAGATGAATTCGTTCTCCGCCACCAGCATGCAGGTGGTGAGGCCCTGCACGACGGGGACGCCGCTCTTGATGGACAGCGCAAAGCTGCGCGCGAACCGCGCCAGGGTAGCCTTGAGCACGATCTTGCCGGCGATCGGCAGCCGGAGTTTCCACTTGTCCCAGGCATAGCGGCCCTCCGGCGACGAGGCCCAGGCGCGAAAGCCGAGCCAGGCGCCCACCGCGCCGAAAAGCAGCACCACCCAGTACTTGACCGTGAAGGCGGAAAACGCCAGCAGCATGCGCGTGGGCAGCGGCAGTTCGGCGCCAAAGGACTCGAACACGCGCGCGAAGACCGGTATGACGAAGATGTTGATGATGACGATGACGATCGCCATGGCGCCGATGACCATCGCCGGATAGCGCAGCGCGGCCTTTACGCGATCGCGCATGTCCTTCTCGAACTCGAGGTGTTCGCTCAGCCTGAGGAACACGTTCTCCAGCAGGCCCGTCACCTCGCCTACCCTGATCAGGCTGATGTAGAAGCCGCCGAACACCTTCGGGTGGCGCCGCATCGCGGCGCTCAGCTCGCGCCCGCCTTCGAGGCTCACGCGAAGGTCGTGGATGACCTCCTTCAGGCTCGAATTCGGGGTCGAATCCTCGAGCCCCGCCAGCGCCCGCAGGATCGGCACACCCGACTTGAGCAGCGTATACATCTGGCGCGAGAACAGCATCAGGTCGACGAGCGTGATCGCCGGGGCGGTGAGGTTCTTCCACCACAGCGGCGCCTCGAGCGCCTCGACCGTCGAAGCGCCGCGGATTTCCACGGGCACCACCCCGGTGGCCAGCAACTGGTCGGCCACGGCGTTGGCGCTCGCGCCGTCGAGCGTCCCGCGCACCACGTCGCCCCGGCCGTTCCTGCCGCGATACGCGAACGAGGGCAAGGTTCAATCCTCCTGCGCGGACGCGACCTTGACCGCTTCCGCGATGGTGGTGCGCCGCGCCAGGGCAAGCTCGGCGGCGTGGTTCGCCAGCGTCCGGCCGCGCATCTGCTCGAGCGCGGCCCGCACGAACACCGTCGGATCGTCGCGTTGCACCGCCCGCACCAGTTCCGAGCTCATTTCGAGCATTTCGTACACGCCGGTGCGCCCCTGGAATCCGGTGCCGTTGCAGTGCGAGCAGCCGCGCCCGGCATGGAACACGGCGTCGCCGCGCTCGCCGAGCACGTGCCGCGCCCAGTGTGCCTCCTGCGCGCTGGCGGGCCGCGGCTCCGCGCAGCTCTCGCAGATCACCCGCACCAGCCGTTGCGCGACCACCGCCTGCAGCGAAGACGCCACCATATAGCCGGGGGCGCCCATGTCGATGAGGCGCACCGGCGTGCTGGCCGCGTCGCGCGCGTGCAGGGTGGAAAGGACGAAGTGCCCGGTCAGCGCGGCGCGCAAGCCGATCTGCGCCGTCTCCTCGTCGCGGATCTCGCCCACCAGGAGGATGTCCGGATCCTGGCGCAGCGCCGAACGCAGCACGCGCGCGAAGGACAGCTCGATCTTCTCGTTCACCTGCACCTGGTTGATCCCCGGCAGGCGGTACTCGACCGGGTCTTCGACCGTGATGATCTTCTTGTCGGAAGTATTGACCTCGGCGAGCGCGGCATAAAGCGTGGTGGTCGTGCCGCTGCCGGTGGGGCCGGTGACCAGCACCATGGTGTTGGTCTTGCGGATGACCTGCCGAAACCTTGCCAGCATCGCCTCCGGCATCCCCAGGTGCTCGAGCCCGAGCAATCCGGAGCGCTGGTTGAGGATCCGCAGCACCACCGACTCGCCATACTGCGTCGGCATGGTGGAGATGCGCACGTCCACGGGCTGTCCGCGCACCATCACGCTGAAGCGCCCGTCCTGCGGCAGGCGTCGCTCCGAGATATCCAGCCCGGCGGTCAGCTTCACGCGCTGCACCAGCGCCGGGCCGATGCGGCGGTCGGCCTCGGTCTGCGGCAGCAGATCGCCGTCGATGCGGAAGCGCACCTGCACGCGGCCTTCCTGCGGCTCGATATGCACGTCCGAGGCGCCGACCTGCGTCGCGTCCTCGAAGAGCTTCTGCAGCAACTTGACGACCGGCGCCTCCTCGGCGCCCAGCGATGCGCTCAGCGCGCCGAAATCGATCGCGCTGTCGCCGAAATCCTTCTCCAGCTCGCGCGTGAGCCCGGCGATCTCCTCGGTACGCCGGTAGACCCGGTCGATGGTGTGCACGAGCGCGCTCTCGACCACCACAGCAACGTCGACATCGCGCTTCAGGATGCGCGCGAGCTCGTCCTGCGCGAACAGGTCGGTCGGATCGGCCATGCCGACCAGAAAACGCGCCTTGCGGTCCTCGAGCAGGATCGCGCGATGGCGCCGCGCATGCGCTTCCGGCAAGCGGCGCACGAGCCCGGTGCTGAGGTTGTAGAACTTGAGATTGATGAAGGGCGCGGCCAGCTGCCGCGCGAGCACCTCGGCCAGTTGCTCCTCGCCGACGAAGCCCTGCTCGACCAGAACGCGGCCGAGCCGCTTGCCGGAGCGCTTCTGGATCTCCAGCGACAGCCGCAGCTGGTCCGCCGAGACGAGCTTCTCGGAAACCAGCAGATCACCGATACGGACCTTCTCAGCGCGCTTCATGCGGACCCGCAGACGTGTTCACGTAGAATCGGCGACATTCTTGCACTCCCGCTCACGGCTTGTCGACAGCTTATCGGGCGGGCATGACGAAGTCTGATGATCACCCAGCACGCCGGCACCCCGCCTTCGAGCGAAGGCCCCGAAGCGCAGCGCATCGCAATGCTGCGTGCCGCGATCCTCGCCGGCGCAGCCGGGCCCCGGAATTTCCACGCGCTCGGCGTCGCCCTGCGAGATGCCGGCCAGCCAGAGCAGGCCGCGGTCGCGTTGCGCCGGGCGTTTCGCGCCCATCCCCACGCGACCGGTGCGATCACGGCGTACGCCTCCGTCCTGCGCCTCCTCGGCAGGACCCGGCTGGCGCGTGCCGCGCTGGAAACGGGAGCGCTCGCCAATCCTGCGAGCCTGCGCATCGCGTTTGCGCTCGCCCGGCTCCAGTTGCGGGCTGCGGGGACGGCGCAGTCTGCGCGCACGCTTTCCAGGGCGGTCCTGCGTGCGGCGGTCGGCGGCGGCCGGGGTCGCGCGCCAGCGGATTCCCCCGGCGAGGCAGCGCGACACGCGGTGAAGACCTACGTCCGCGGCATGGCGGACGAGGCGTACGCAGCCGCCGAACGCGTGCTGAAGGATTTCCCCGACCAGCCGGACGCATTGGTCCTCACCGCGAACATCCTCGCCGATCGGGCCGATGCCTACGAATCCAGGCGCCGCGCGAAGAGCGCCGTGGACCTGGAACCGTTTGCCCCCGAATTCCTGCTCACGCTCGCCACCTGCGAGCGACTTTGCGACCGCCCCGCCGAAGCCATCGCCGCGGTCGACCGTGCAATCGCGCTCGACCCCGACCTGCAGAAGGGTTACGTGGCGCGCGCCGCGCTCATGTTGGAGCGCGAGCGCTTCGACGCGGCGGAGCAGGCCGCCCGACGCGCGCTGGAACTGAAACCGGGCGACGCGGGCGCCATGAGCAAGCTCATTCGCGCGCTGATCGGCCAGGACCGCAACGCCGAGGCCGAGCAGGAAGCTCGGGCGGCGATCGCGCGCCATGGCGAAAGCGCAGACCTGCTGACCGCACTCGGCCAGAGCCTGCGCGCCCAGGGGCGCACCGCCGAGACGCGCGAGGTCCTGCTGCGCGCACTGCAACTCGGGCCGGAGAGCGCGTCGACGCACCTCACCTACGGACTCTTCCTGTTCACCGACCTCGCCGACATCGAGGGTGCGCGGCCGCATTACGAAGCGTCCATGCGGCTGGAGCCGAGGGACCCCGTGGGCAGGCTCAACCTCGCCATCCTGCAGATGGCTCAAGGCGACTACTCGAGCCGTTCCTGGGAACTCTACGAGCATCGGCGGCGGCAACCGACGCGCATGGATTTCTACCGGCGGATCCCGCTGCCCGAGTGGGACGGCCGCGAACTGCCGGACGGCGGCCTGCTGGTCTACGGCGAGCAGGGGATCGGTGACGAGATCATGTTCTCCTCGATGGTTCCGGAGGCGGCGGCGCGCGTTGCGCGCTGCGGCCTCGCCTGCGATCCGCGCCTCACTGCGCTGCTGCAACGATCGTTTCCCGGCGTGCGCTGCGTTGCATGGGATCGCGAGGGACTTGCAAGCGGCGACGCCAGGCTGCAAGGATTCACGCATTGCATCCCGGCCGGCACCCTCGGCACCCACTTCCGCTCCGGCGGCAGGCCCTTCGCGCGCTCGGCGCCGTTTCTCGCGGCCGACCCGGAGCGCACCCGGCTGTGGCGCAGGCGCCTCGAGGCCATCGGTCCCGGGCCCTTTATCGGCATCGGCTGGCGCGGCGGCGTTCACGCGACGGGGCGCAGCCGGCGCTCGCTGCCCCCGGACGCCGTTGCCACCGCGCTCTCCGGCGTGAAGGCGAACTGGATATCGCTGCAGCACGACGCCAAGGCCGGGGAAATCGACATGGCAGGTTTCTCCGGCCGCACCCGCCTCGCCCACCTCCCGGAAGTGCTGGCGGACATCGACGAAACCGCGGCGCTCGTCGCAGCGCTCGACGCGGTGGTGACCGTCTGTTCGTGGCTGGTGCACGTTTGCGGCGGCCTTGGCAGGCCGGCTTTCGTGCTGGCGCCCCTGATGCCGGATTTCCGCTATGGAATTTCCGGGACGTCGATGCCCTGGTACCGGAGCGTGAGGATGTATCGCCAGGACTCCAACGGCGACTGGCGCGCACCGCTGGCGGCGTTGAGCGCCGAGCTTCCCGCAGTCCTCGCGCCGGGGACCGTGCCGCTATAATCCGCCCGCAACCATGGCACCCGCGCTCGAGGAGGATTCCGACCCCGTCGCCGCAATCGAGCGGGATGTTGCCGCCGGACGCATCGGAAACGCCGTGGCGGGCGTCGAGCGACTGATGCGTTCCGGCGCGCCGGACGTGCGCATGCTTGCCCTCGCAGGCAAAGTCGCCTATCTCTCGGGAGATCCATCGAAGGCGGAGTCGCTTCTCGAAGAGGCGCTGAAGCGGGACCCCAAGTGCGCTGCCGCGCACCACGTCCTCGGCAATCTTTTCCATGACCGTGAAAAGCCCGACCGGGCGATCAGCGCCTACCGGCGCGCGATTCGACACGACCCCGCCATCGCCCAGGCCCACAACGACCTGGGAACGGCCTATTTCGCCAAGGGCTGGTATCGCGAAGCGGAGGAATGCTTCCGCGAAGCGGCGAAGCTGCGCCCGGAGGACGCGCAGGTGCAGCAGAACCTGGGCGAAGTGATGCGCAAGCTCGGCCGTGCGCCCGAAGCCCGCCGGTCTTTTCAGCGCGCGCTCAAGTTGCGCTTGAAGAGCGGCCTCAAGCGGATGGTCGGCCGCGACGGCTGAACGGCGGGCGACGGACTGCGCTTCAGCGCAGAAAGACGTGTTCGGCCACGCCTTCGCGCGGACCCGACGTCAGCACCGTGCGCATGACCTGCGCGGGGTCCCAGCGGAATCCCAGCGCCTCCATCCAGGCCCGCACCTCGATGTGCTCGCCGGCCGAAGTGTCCAGCCTCACGCTGATCGACCTGAGACGCGCGTCGCGCAGCACCGCCGCCATGCCGCGCAGCACCTTGTGTTCGTCGCCGCCAACGCTGATCCGCGCATACGCAGGCTGCGGAAGCGTCCGGGCGGCGACGAGATCGTCGAGCCGCGACGAAAGACAGCTCTGCTGGAAGGTAGACGCGCCCTGCGCGCGGACACGCGTCACGGCCTGCTCGTTGCCCAGTGACAGGCACAGCGCCGTTGCAGCGTAACCCTGGCCGTTGAGCTCGATGTTGGCATTCAGGAGCGCGTAGTCCCGGCTGTCCGGTTCGAACGCGCAGACGCGCGCGCCGCGACACACCGCCGCAACCAGGGTGCAAACGCCGAAGCCAGCCCCCACGTCGAGGAAATCCGCGTCCGCGGGCATGGCACGCAGCCAGTCGAGGACCATCCGGTCAAGGCCGGCAAGCGCATGCGCGCGGCGGCGGACCGCCTCGTCGGGCGCATGGAAACGCAGCGTCCGGCCGTCGAAATCCACGCTTTCGATTGCGGACGCTTCCTGCCCGCGCGAATCCGCCGCGGCCGCCGGCCGACTGATGGTGGCGGCAGGCCCGCAGGCAGGACCGCCGCGAAACGGCGTGTCCACGGTCCGGCCGTCCACGGCGTCCACGACCAGCAGCTCCCATGAGACGTTTGGCGCCCTGGCGGCGGCGCGCCCGAACATTTCGCTCCACCAGGCGGCCGGCCGCACCGTGACGTGCGAAGGCTCGCCGTCGGGCAGATTCTTCATCGCCGGAAAGCTGGCCACGACAGCAAATACGAAACGCCGTGCCAGACCGAATATCTCGTCGAGGATCCAGGGCAGGTCCTCCTCCGGGCAGTGCTGCAGCACATCCACGCTGATCACCCCATCGAACGGGCCTGGGGGCAGGTCGGCGAACGGCGCATACCCCGGGTCGTAGCAGGCCACGTCGTCGGCCTCCCAGTATTCCGCCACGCCGTCGGCAACGTGACGGCCGTCGATGACGATGTTCTGCGGGCGATACTGCACGCCCTTGCCGGCGCCGTAATCGAGCATGGTCCGCGCACCGGTCGCCACCGCCATCAGGCGCACCGCATGCAGGTGGCGCATCAGGCTGTTGCCCGGAAACGTCGCGGCGGGCGCAAGTCCGTATTCGCGCATCCCCGTCTCGTGCACCCTCCGGTACAGCGCTTGCCGGGCAAGAAGACGCGGGCTCGGTTTCGAACGGCTCCACGCGCCGGCAACCGGTTGCAGCGTGGCCTCTGCCTGCGAATCGTGCGCGATGCCGAGGACGTCGGCCCACTTGCGGCCGATCGCATCCGGCGAAAATCGCGATTCGACGTAGGCCTGCCCGCGCGCAACGCGATCCGCGGCCTCCACCGGATGTTCAAGCGCCCAGGAAAGGCCCTCGCCGAGGTCCTCGCCGACCCACGCGTACGCGGAGAGCTCCGCATATGCCGGAATCGGCGAAGCGAGCGCCAGGCGCCCGCCGCGAATCGTCTCCACCAGGCGGTTGTGGGACTTCACCCGCCCCCACGCCGCGCGATGATCCTGCGGAAGGAGGACGAAATCGGCGCGGTTGACCGCCGCGGCCGTCGCCTTGATCGACCAAAGCGTGTACTCGAAGCGCAGCGCCGCGCTCAGCTTCTGCACGCGCTCCTGGATCGGCGCGAAGACGCCGCGCCCGGCCTCGTCCGATACGATCTCGATCGCGGCCGCAAGACCCGCCGGAAGGGATCGCGCGATCTGCTGCAGTGCCGATTCCAGCGCCGGCGCCGTCAGCTTGCCGAGCGTGCCGAACCATCCGAGCCGCAGCAGTTCCGAAGGCGTCGTCCGCACCGCTTGCGCGGCTGGCGATTCGTACGGATCCTCGACGACAGCCACGCCGTGGCGGGCGTACGGCTCGAGCGACGCGGCAAGCTGACGCGTGGGAACGACGAAGGTGCAGTGCCTTCCCAGCTCGCGCTGGTACTCGAGCAGGAACGGGTTGTCCAGGGCCACGGCCCACTCGCCGTAGTCGTCCGACAGATCGGCATAGAGCGGGACGCTGCCGGCCATGCGCCGCAACCAGCCGAGCAAGCGGCGCGCCTCCTCCGGATGCTCGCGCAGCGCCCCGGTGGAGAGCTTGCCGATGACCACCGCGCCCGCACGGCCGAAGCGCGAAAGCGCATCGTCAAGCGCGAGCATATGGGTAGGTATGACCCATACGGGCACATGGCGCGACAGCCATTCACCGGGAATCAGGGACCTCAGCCGCGTCGACGCGAGATCGGAATGGATCCCGGCACCGGGCAGCACTCGCCTGGCGGCATCGCCGATCAGCACGAACGCGAGGAAACCGCCGGCAGGAAACCGGCGGTCGTCACTCGTGCGCCTAGAGACGGACAAAGTGCCCGCGCGGCGCGAACGTCGCGCCGAACTTCGACTCGCGCTCGCGGTCCCAGCGCAGCGTCGCCGGATGCCGTTCGAGGAATTCGCCGACCGCTTCCCATGGCCCGGGGCCGAAGTCCGGGCGCACCGGATGGCCGTTCACGCAGGTGTCCTCGACCACCAGGTAATCGCCGGGCAGCAGCATCGGCACGTACAGCTCGAGCTCGCGCAGCACGTGATCGCGCCGGTGATCGGCGTCGAGAATCAGGAACATCGCGCCACGCGCGCGCGGGATGATCCTCTCCACTTCGGCACGCACCGCCTCGGAGGCGCTGTCGCCGAGCAGGGTGCGCACTCGCGGGTGAGGCGGTGCCTGCAGGTCCCGATGATCGACGTCCACGGTGACCACTACGCCGGGCGCGCCGGCGTTGGCGAGCAGGTCGGCGAAGTAGAGCGCGGAGCCGCCGTGGCGGGTGCCCGTTTCGAGTACCCATTCGATCTTCTTCTCGGCGAAGATCTCCTGGTAGTTCCAGAGGTCCGTCACCATCTTCAGGGTACGTACGCCCCTGTAGGAAACCCCTTTCCAGACGCCGGAATCGTAGTACCACTTCAGGTAGGCATCGCCGGGTGGCACGGGGTCGGGGCGCGCCGCGCGAAGCGGCTCCCGCGCCGGAGGGCGAATCGCGTCATTGCCCGCGCGGGCCGGCCGTTCTCCGACCACCCGCATGTCGCGCGGTTCGCGGCGCTTGTACTGCGCGGCCTCCTGGCGCACGTTCTCGAGTCCGACGCGACGCATCAGTTCGGCCAGCGACGCGGGCGTATAACCCCAACGATGGGACATCAGCGGATCGCGCCATTTCGGATCGCCGTACAGCACCCACATCATGCTCTCGGATTCCAGCCAGTAGCGCGAAGCGATTTCAGGATGGCCGGCGAGCTGCTCGCACGCGTACGCGATGTTCGGGCATTCGACTGCCAGGACTCCGCCCGGCCGCAGAACCCGCATCCATTCGCGCAGCAGGCCCTCCGCCTCCCATGGCACGAAATGCTCGAGGGCGTGGACCGAGAGGATCTCGTCGGCGCTTGCATCGGCGAACGGCTTCAGGTCGCGTATGTCGCAAAGCACGTCCGGGCGCGCGCCAAGGCGCGACGGTGCGACGTCCACGTTCACGTAGCCGGCCAGCAACTTGTCGCCGCAGCCGACGTTGAGCCGGAGCCGGGCGGGTTCTACCACGGCGGCAGGCTGCGGCGATGTCGATCCGGCAGGCGTCTCTCCCGGCGGAGGTCCGCCTCGGTGGACCGCCTCGACGTTCCTGCCGTCGAGCACCGCTACCGTCCCCAGCTCCCAGGTGAGCGCGGGATGCGCCGCCGCGCAGGTCTCGAAGAGATCGCGCCACCATTGCGGCGGGCGCACGGTGACGTGCGCGTTGTCGCCGTTCGGCAGCATCTTCCTGGCCGCAAAGCAAGCCACGTTGGCATAGACGAAACGGCGCGCATAGCCGAACAGCTCGGCGACAATCCAGGGCAGGTCTTCTTCCGCGCAATGCTCGAGCACGTCGGTGCAGATCACGCCGTCGAAGCTGCCCTTGGGCAGTTGGGCGAACGGCGCGTGGCCCGGGTCATAGCAGCGAACTTCGTCCACGTCCCAGTACTCCGCGATACCGTCGGCGACGTAGGTTCCGTCGACCTTCACCTTCTGCGGCTTGTACTGCAGGCCTTTGCCGGCGCCGTAGTCGAGGATGCTGCGCGCGCCGGTGGCGAGGATCAGTTGCCGGATGGGCTTGACGTGGGCGTAGAGGCTCTTTCCCGGAAAAGTCTTTTCCGGCGGTAGCCCGTGGTGGCGCGCGCCCTCCGCGTGCATCTGGCGGTAGAGCGCCTGCAACGCCTTGAAACGGGGGCTCGGATTTTCTCTGCTGAATGACATGGGATCGGTGGGGGCGGCGGGAAGCATCGGCTAAACTTGCCGCCGAACGCACTTTGCCACAGCGCAACGCCATGACCAAATCCTTCGCCTCCCAGGCCGACCTCAAGCCGAAGAAGATCAGCTTCAGCAAGCTCTCCGCGAGCTGCTACGCCTTCACGGCGGAGGGCGACCCGAACACCGGCGTCATCGTCGGCGACGACGGCGTGATGGTGATCGACGCGCAGGCCACGCCGCTGATGGCGCGCGAGGTGCTGCGCCGCATCCGGCGCGTGACCTCCAAGCCGGTGAAGTACGTGGTGCTTTCCCACTACCACGCCGTGCGCGTGCTCGGCGCCTCGGCCTACCGGGCGCAACAGGTCATCGCCAGCGAGCGCACGCTCGGGCTGATCCGCGAGCGCGGGCGGCAGGACATGGCGAGCGAGATCGGGCGCTTCCCGCGCCTGTTCCGCGGCGCGCAATCGATTCCCGGCCTCACCTGGCCGACGATCACCTTCCGCGAGGCGATGACGGTGATGATGGGCAGGCTGGAAGTGCGCATTCTTCATCCGGGCCCCGGGCACACCGGCGGCGACACCGTGGTGTGGGTGCCTTCGCAGCGCGTGCTCTTCGCCGGCGACCTCGTCGAATACAACGCGGGCATCTACACCGGCGACGCGCACCTGGAGGTATGGCCCGAGACGCTCGAGCGGCTGCGCGCCCTCAAGCCGCGCGCGCTGGTTCCAGGGCGCGGGCCCGCACTCATCACGCCGGCCGCCTGCGAGAAGGCCATCGGCTATACGCAGGACTTCGTGCGCGGGCTGTACGCGTCGGCGCGCAAGGCGGTGGCGGGGAAGAAAACCCTGCGAGAGGCTTACAGCCTGACCCGCAAGCGGCTGGACCCGAAGTACGGCCGATTCCCGATCTACGAGCACTGCATGCCGTTCGATGTTTCGCGCGCCTATGACGAGGCGAGCGGCATCAAGCACCCGCGCATCTGGACCGCGCGCCGCGACCTCGAGCTGTGGAAGGCCATTGCGTGAGCGCGATCCAGAATGGCGTGAGCGCGATCCAGAATGGCGTGAGCGCGACCCCGAATGCCGTGACGCCAGTCGTCTTCTTCCCGGGCCTGCTGTGCGACCCGCGGCTCTGGGCGGCGCAAGTCGAGGGACTGGGTGGCAAGGCGAAGACGTGGGTGGCGGATTTCCGCCGCGACGATTCCATCGCCGGCATGGCCTCGCGGGCACTGGCCGAGATCCCGTTCCCGACGTTCTCGCTGGCCGGGCTGTCGATGGGCGGCTACGTCGCCATGGAGGTGATGCGCCAGGCGCCGCAGCGCGTCGAGCGCCTGGCGCTCCTCGACACGCAAGCGCGCGGTGAAACCCCGGAAGCGCGCGACCGGCGCGTCGCACTGATGAAGCTCGGCGAGGAAGAGGGCGTCGGCGAAGTGAGCAATCGCCTGATGCCGTTGTTCCTGCACGCGTCGCGGCTGGACGATACGCGCCTCACCGGTCTGTGCCGCGACATGGCGCAGGCGGTCGGCAAGGCCGCCTACCTGATGCAGCAGAAGGCGATCATGGAACGCGCCGATTCGCTCGAGTCGCTGCGCGAGGTGCGCTGCCCGACCCTGGTGCTCTGCGGCGACCACGACCTTCTGACGCCCGTGGATCGGCATGAGGAGATTGCCGAGGCGATCCCGGGCGCGAAAATGGTGATCGTCCCGCGTTGCGGGCACATGACCACGGTAGAGGTCCCGGGCGCAGTCAACCGCGCGCTGGAAGACTGGCTCCGACTCTAGCGTTTCACCATCACTTATTGCCGGGGGTACGGCGGGCGGCCCTAGGGAACGGGAGACGGGTCTCCCGTTTCAAGTGCGCCCCCTGTATCTTTCGTGAGGCGCGGTCCCGCCCCGCCTTTTGAGGGGCGGGAGCGGGACGTAACCCCGCCACGGTTTAGGAGGAGGAGGAGGCCGTGGCGGGCGCGTTCTGTTCCTGGTTCTGCCCTATCGCATTGCTGCGACGCACCAAAGATAACGGCAATACCTTCTCGCAACAATTACCTGTATCGTCAAAACACCTTTGCTATATTCGCAACAATATGCCTGAACCAATTCAGGAGATGGCGGTCTTCGCGCGGGTGGTGTCCGCCGGCAGCTTTTCCGGCGCGGCGCGGGAGATCGGCGTTTCGACGGCGGTGGTCAGCCGGCGGCTCGCGGCGCTCGAATCGCGCCTTGGCGTGCGCCTCCTGCATCGGACCACGCGGCGCGTCGCGCTCACCGACGAAGGCGCCCGCTACCACGAGTCGGTGGTGCGCATCCTGCAGGAAGTCGAGGACGCGGAGGCCGAGGCAACCGCGGGACGCGCTGAGCCGCGCGGCGTGCTGAAGGTGGCGATGCCCGCGTCCTTCGGACACCGGCACGTGGCGCCGCTGATCCCGAAGTTCGCGCGGCGCTACCCGAAAGTCGAGATTGCACTGCAACTGTCCGATCGCGCGGTGGCCATCGTCGAGGAAGGCTTCGACCTCGCCATCCGCATAGCCGAGCTGAACGATTCCTCGCTGGCGGCGCGCAAGCTCGCACCCAACCGGCGCATCATCTGCGCAAGCCCCGAGTACCTGAAGAAGCACGGCACGCCGCGCACGCCCGCGGATCTCGAGCGGCACAACTGCCTGATCCCGAACTGGGAGCACGACTTCTCCATGACCTGGGACTACCGCGAGCCCTCCGGCAGGCCCGGCGCCGTGCGCGTGCGCGGCCGCTACGCATGCGACAACTGGGAAGTGCTGCGCGACTGGGCGCTGGCGGGGCTCGGCATGGCGCTGAAATCCACTTGGGATGTGCGCGAGCTGCTGGAAGCGGGCACGCTGGTGCCGCTGCTGCGCGAATATACCTTCGGCACCGACGTGGCCATTTATGCGGTCTACCCGCACCGGCGCCACCTGCCGGCGAAGACGCGCGTGTTCATTGATTTCCTCGCCGATTCCTTCGGCCCGGAGCCGTACTGGGATCGTCCCGTGGAGCGCAAGTCGTCCTGATTCTGTGCTAGAAAAGAGCCCCGTGGAGGACGCTCGATGAACGCTCCCGCCGACCCCGCCGTTCTCGCGCGGGTATCCCTGGACGACAAGTACACGCTCGACAAGGGCCGCGTATTCCTCACCGGCACGCAGGCGTTGATACGGCTGGCGATGCTGCAACGCGAGCGCGACCAGCGCGCCGGCCTAAACCAATATGACTATGCCGGTAAATAGAATTAAAATAGGTTTCTGCAATATTTCTGGTATTAAAGTTAAAGATCTCTTCCAAAAACATTTCCTTGATTTGAACCCAAACCTCATGGGTATTTCTCTCCGTACCTAAAAAAGTCAATAGTTTTTGCGTAGTTTCCCCTACTGAATTTCTATAAATAGTCATTCTGAATTTAGCATCTTCCTGGATTCCTACCCAATCGCGTTGTTCAAATCTGATTTTTGCTCTTTTTGTAATCCGCTTAAATACGTGATAGTATTGGATATAAGCATCTAATATGATGTATGCCGCATCATAAGGAATCAACTTTTCAAACATTTTATTTTATTTTTAATCAAATTAAGATAAAATGATTTACAAAAGAAAGATTTTACCTAAATTACACAAAAAGAATTTATTCATTATGCTTAGAATATCAAACCTTATCGTCCTTTTTTTAGGATTTCTCTTTATGAATTGTGAAGGAAATAAATCTAAATCAGCTGATTATATCCAATTAGAACTCACCTGGGATCACGAAAAAAATCCTATTGGAGAGGCTTTGGGTGGTGGAAAAATTACCTTAAAAAACATGGGTAACACACCTCTTCCAGCACAAAAATGGACTATTTACTTTAGTCAGTTAACAGGGCCTAAACCTATGCCCGAAAGTTTAAAGGGACTAAAGATTTCAAATGTGGTGGGTGAATTAAATAGTATAGAACCTGACCCTTCCTTTATGGGCTTAAAGGCCAAGGAGGAAAAATCCTTTTCCTACACTTCTAAGGAGGGGGTTTCTTTTAATTATGCCTGTGTGCCTCAGGGCGTTTTCCTGGTATTTGAAGACGAAAATGGGGTTGAGCAGAAAAGCGAGGTAAAGGTAAATATTACGCCCTTTAAACGAAAAGAACAATTTCAGCTATCTGCTGATGATCGTAAACCTCTGCCTGATGCCTTCTGGCGATTCGATCAACAAGCGGGTGTATCGTTAATTCCTGCTGAAAATGTGCCCCTTATTCTGCCCACGCCTGTATTTTCAACAAAAACAGAGGGTTCCTTTGTCCTAAATGGTAAAATTAATATTTCCGCACCAAAAGAATTAGACAATGAAAAATCCTATTTGCAGGAGGTATTAAATCCGCTTTTTTCTCCAAATAAACAGGGACAGTCCGTGATTTCCCTGGAAATTAAAAGTCTGAAAGGACTTGAAAAGGCTGAATCTTATCAGTTGGAAATTTCAAAAACGGGTATTCATATTACGGGTGCTGACGCTCAGGGTGTTTTTTATGGCATTCAAAGTTTATTACAGTTGCTTCCTCCTGAAGCATTCTCCAAAAAACAAGCGTCCATTACCTTACCTAACGTGATGATAAAGGATGCACCCCGATACGAATATCGTGGTTATCACCTCGATGTGGGTAGAAATTTTCATAGTAAAAAAACGATTTTACGCTTGCTTGATATCTTAGCACATTATAAAATAAATAAATTTCACTTTCATTTAACAGACGATGAAGGCTGGAGGATTGAAATACCAGGTTTACCAGAACTGACTGATTTTGGGTCAAAACGGGGTTATTCAAAAAATGAAAAGGAACATTTATTACCTGCTTATGGTTCTGGCCTTACGGCAAATGCTGATAAATCGTCAGGAACTGGTTTTTATACTAAAACGGATTTTTTAGAAATTATTCGCTTTGCAACTGCCAGACATATTACCGTTATTCCTGAAATTGATATCCCAGGTCATGCGCGTGCAGCCATTAAAAGTATGGAGGCAAGGCAAGCAAAATTATCTCTCGATGGAAATAAAACTGCAGCTGATCGATACAGATTATTTACCCCAAACGATAAATCTCAATACAGGTCGGTTCAAAATTATCCGGACAATGTCCTCGATGTATGTAAAGAATCAACTTATACTTTCATTGGAAAGATATTTGACGAGCTCATTAAAATGTATGACGAGGCAGGTGTTCCGCTCAAAACCATGCATGTTGGTGGAGATGAAGTACCTGAAGGGGTATGGAAAGAGTCTCCCTCTTGTCTCGATTTATTGACTAAATTACCTAAAGGAAATTCAAAAGATATTCTGACTCAATATTTTCTAGAGCGTTTAGATAAAATGCTAGATGAAAGAGGGGTTCAATTAGCTGGTTGGGAAGAAGTTGCCCTGATAAGAATACCCAAAGAACCCAAAGGATTTGGTTATCAGCCTAATCCAAAATTTACCAAAGATGGTTTTTTAGCTTTTGTTTGGAATAGCCTTGGAGAGTCCGTTAATCTTTCTTACCGTTTAGCCAATGCAGGCTATGATGTGGTTCTTTCCAATGTAACCAATTTGTATTTTGACCTGTCTTATGACGGTCATCCTGCTGAGCCTGGTTTAAACTGGGGTGGCTATGTTGACACCAAAACAGCCTGGCGCTTTTCACCAAACAACCAGTTTGCCGCTGTTTTAAAAGACGTTCAAGGGAATGATATGCCAATAGCCCAATGGGAAAAAACCATGGAATGGCTAAAACCAGAAGGCAAAAAACATATTAAAGGGATACAAGGTCAGTTATGGACTGAAACGGTGAAAACTGAATCCATGCTCTTTTATTATACTTTACCCAAATTATTAGGTCTCGCAGAAAGAGCCTGGACACCTGAACCAGCATGGGAAGCAAAAAGGAATTCTCCAGAAAGAGAAAAGTTATTGAATGCCGACTGGCAGTTAATTGCCAATAAAGTAGGCCAGCATGAGTTGAAAAAATTAGATTATATTTTTGGCGGATACACCTATAGAGTTCCTCCTCCAGGTGCGCGTATTGTGAACGATAAAGCGGAGGTTAATTCCCCGTTCCCTGGCATGATGATTCGCTATACCTTAGATGGAAGTGAACCAACAAAAGATAGTAAAAGATACGAAATGCCGGTTGATCTTAAAAAAGGACAAATCATTAAAATAGCTATTTTTTCTTCAAATGGAAGAATGAGCAGAACCGTTACCTTGCCTGCAAAACCAGGTGAATTAACTGATTAATGAGCTTTAATTCTTTTTTAAGCGTACACAAATAGACTTTAGCTATGGATTTTACAAAAAGATTATTTTCCTTAGACGTATTTCGCGGCATCACCATAGCCTGTATGATTATGGTTAACAATCCCGGAGACTGGGCCAATTCGTACAAGGCTCTTTTACATGCTGATTGGCATGGATGTACCCCAACAGATTGGGTATTTCCTTTTTTCCTCTTTATACTAGGGGTGGCTATACCCTTTGCACTTGGAGCCAGAAAAGAATCGGGAATAAATCTGTCTGGATTGAATAAAAAAATATTTAGCCGATCCAGCATCATATTTGGACTAGGGCTTTTCATGGCGCTGTTTCCAAATTTTCGTTTTGTAGAAACGGGCCCTAAAGCCATTTTATACCTCCATTACGTATTATTATTTTTTCTAATGACGTCCATTTTTATTCAAGCTGCAAACGAAGCACAGCAAAAAGAAACGAAAAACATCTGGAAGTACATTTCCTATTTTACCGTCTTTTGTATGGCTGTTATAGGTTACATGTATTACGACTGGAGTCATTTAAGGATTCCGGGTGTATTGCAACGTATCGCCCTGGTTTATTTATTTGCTTCCCTTATTTATCTTACTTTTTCGGTAAGGCAACAAATCATCCTTGGCGCTGGAATTTTAATAGGCTATTGGGTCATATTGCGTTTTGTTCCTGTTCCGGGTGGCATTGCGCCAAATCTGGAGGCAGAAACCAATATAGGTGCCTGGATAGATCGATTTTTATTCAGCGAAAATCATTTATGGGGACAGGCTAAAACCTGGGATCCAGAGGGATTGCTGAGTACGCTTCCGGCTATTGTCACCGGTTTATTGGGCGTATGGACAGGCATTTGGCTAAAAACAGAGATAACCTGGCAAGAAAAACTAGGTAAACTGCTCCTCAGCGGATTGCTTTTAACCGGATTGGGATTGTTATGGGACTATTCTTTTCCTATTAATAAGAAAATATGGACGAGTTCTTATGTCTTATATGTAGGGGGGCTGGCTCAACTATTTTTGACGGCAATCTACTATATCATCGATGTAAAACAATGGAAAAACTGGAGCAAACCCTTCCGTATTTTTGGTACTAATGCATTGTATGCTTATGTGTTATCTGGATTATTTGGCAAATTACTAAGTGCTATAAAATGGGGAGGTCCAGAGGCAGAGAACACCGTATCGCTGAGAGGATGGATATACGATACCTTATTTGTCCCTTACTATTCAGCACAGAATGCATCTTTGGCATTTGCCTTATTCAATGTTGCCGTAATATTTTTCTTTACCTGGCTTTTGTACCGTAAACAGCTATTTTTGAAAGTTTAAGGAATAATTTTGCCCGCAGCTCTCATCATTCTTAAACGTGCTTGACAGGCATTGGCTAAATAAGATAATTTTAATTGATTTGCTTCTTTAAGAGAAAATTGACTCTCTCTTAAAGAGGTAATCAAAGTAACCCCTTCTTTAAATTTCAGTTCATCACTTTGCAGAATTTCCCCTGCCAGTGCAATATTCTCTTCTTGAATAGAAATATTTTTCATTGCGAGTAAATAGTCATTTTGAGCACTTGTCCACTGATAGGAGAAGTCAGCCTGTAATTTTTCTAACTGAGTAGCCTGCCATTTATAATCCAATGAAAATTTTTCAATATTTTTCTTTTTCAAGCCTCCGTCCAATAAATTCATTTGCATACGAATACCTCCAAAAACAAAGGGAAACCAACGATTCCATACGGCAAAATCATTACTTAAATGTTGAGCATTCACATTGGTATAAAAGTCAAAAGAGGGTTTATATACCTGTTCTTGTTTCATTTGGTTTAAGGAAGCAATCTTCATTGCGATATTTGCTTGAATCAATTCGGGTCTGTTCCTTATGTCCTCAACAGGCAGTAAATCAGGGTTATTATTTGGAAGCGCATTTTTCCAGTCGCCTAATGGTTCTATTTCACTACCAACGGGAAGGCCGATATAATAGGCTAATTCCCTGCAAAGTTGATGATATTGTCTTTCTGCAATCTCTTTATTCCCTTTTGCAACGGCTAAATCTCTTTTAAATTTTAGAAAATCATTAGGTAGAATAGTTCCATTATTAGCTTGAATTTCAGCAATTTGAACCCATACTTCAGCTTTTTTAAACTGTTCTTCCGTTATGGTAACTGTTTCTTTTTGCAACAATGATTCATAGAAGCTTTTAGCAACCTGAAATTGAATCTCCATTTTTTCCTTTCCCCAATTTGATTCTGCCAATCTTTTATTCTGATCAGCCAGATCAAGGTCTGTTTTATAAGCTGGATCTACCAGGCGATAGCTACCTTCCAGTCCTACTAACGCATTGAAACGTGTGCCAAACTGAATTTCGCGATCTTCCCCTGGTGTTGTGCCCGTTTGAAAGGCAGCTCCAGGAATGATACTCGTCTGTAGAACAGGATTATACCTGACATCTCCACTTGCTTTTACGGTGGGCATACGTCTTGACCCTAATATCTGTATATCCGTCTGAGACTGATCTATTTTTAATTGTTGAAGGACCAGCTCTTTTCGGTTTAAAACCGCTAAATCGAGCGCATCATTTAAGGATAAAGGCTTAATATCCTGAGCATTTGAAACAAAAGAAATGCTAAAAAATATAAAGATGAAAAAAGATATAAGGTAATTCATAGAAATGTAATTAATCAATTAGCCACGAAAAACGGCAGATGGTTCCAGACCTGTTATTCTTTTAACAGCAAACAAGCTGCCTGAAAGAGCAATAAATAAAGTTATTACCAGGAAAGATATTTCGAGCCAAAAAGGAAATTCAAAAATAGTACCTGCATTAGCGATTCCTTGTTTGAAACCATTAACGAGAAAAAAACCGATAGAAAATCCAACAACTCCAAAAATCATGGCCTGGGTAATGATTAATCGGGCAATATACCCGTTAGTAGCACCAATAGCTTTTAGTGTACCATAATCGCGTAAACGATCTACGGCGGCAGAATAAAGAGTTAATCCAATAATAACAAAACCGACAATGAGCGCAAAAATAATAAGGGTACCGAAAGAAATTGCGATACCACTGGAAGAAAGCACCGTTATAACCGTTTCCTTTCTAAAATCGGCACTACCCCATGCTTTCACCCCATTTATATTTTTATTAATAAAATGGATAACTTGTTCTTCAGAAATATTTGGATTTTTCTTTACAAGATAGGCACTTACTTTATAATTGGGCACATTTCCAATAGATCGGGCTCTTTCAATAGTCGTAAAACCTACTACACCACCAAAAGTCCTGTAGCCTTTGGTATTTCCTGCGATAAAAACCTTCTTGCCATTAAGCTCAAAATAATCCCCTTTTTTGACTCCGCCTAAGGCATCTTTATCAAAAAAGTCTGTAAAAATAGCACCATCCTGTATGAGCAGAGAAGGATTATCGGAGGGAATAGATTTTGGAAATCCAGCAAATTCAGGATATTGAATGCCAAAAAGATTCATACCTGAAGATTTTCCATTAGAAAACTTGGCAGAACCGGCAGCCAGAACAATGGGATAAGCTTTATAGACGCCTTCTATACTTTCCAGTTCTTTCCCAATTCTTATATCTAAGGGTGTTAAGGCCCCTGAATTAGTTGTTTTACTGTCCACGACCCATATATATTCCGGAGCAAGCCGGACATAAGCAGCCATTGCATTGGTAAGAAAAATAAAAATGCCAGCTTGCTGACCGATTAAAAAAACCTACAGAATAGTACCAGCCAGGGCACCAATCGATTTTGGTTTATCATACCATATAAATTGTAAGGCGGTTTTTAACATTGCGTACTATTTTGTTGAATTATTTAAGTTGTATGACGCATTCTACTCTGGCACCAATGAGCACATTGGCTTTATCTCCCAATTCAACCCTAACCTCACGGACTCTGCGATCTTCCAGATCATCAGGTTTTCCGCTAAAAAGCGACTTCTTTTTTAAATAATTACCAACAAAAACAACTTTTCCTTTTGCTAAAATTTT
>SXGT01475802.1_pt1 | contig 35894 bp, 94 predicted proteins | sample 3176221 | NCBI WGS metagenome assembly SXGT01 (sample SAMN11356862, study PRJNA531348) | freshwater metagenome | isolation source: freshwater sample F1-120 | place: China: Fuxian Lake, Yuxi | collected 2017-12-25 | reverse complement strand
TTTCTATAGATTCAAATATGACAACTCCGTCTTTCGTGATGATTATCCTGAAAAGATAAAGCAACTCATCTTCTTCTGATTCCATTGCAGCATATTGTTTTCCATCTACTCTCACATATGTCACGAGATAGAAATTATGAGGTTTTCCGTCTTCATCTTCGATTATAAACGGACAATCTTCTTCCGGGACTTCTTCTGCAGAATATGAGCTTCCTCCGCTTGGAACGTTTGCTGCAACAGACGAAGGAAACATGATACTTGCACCTAAAGCGGCAGTCGAAACTCCTCTCTTGAGAGTGTCGAGAAAACCCTCTTCTATCATCTCTTCACGTACGGCTTCCCTGATTATGCCTCTTAGCTCTCTCAATGTAATTTTCATGTACATAATTATACAACTATCTTAATACTTACAAATATGAGAAGGCTACTACCAGAGTCCAGGCGTCAAGATCTTATCGACAGCATCCTCGGTTACAACGAAGAATATGCAGACAACGTAGGCATAAGTTCCATCGGACCTACACAGGAAGAACTCGAAAGTCTTACTGACGTTGAGTTAGAGCAAGAATTGGAGTTCGCCAAATCTTCTTATGAAGGTTCTTCCATGCCTTCCGATATGAACGATGATGTCGATGACTTCATGCCGGCTCTCGAGCAGGAGCCTGTCCATTCATCAGAGGATCATCCTGCTAACAATCTTCCTTCGAAGATGGGCATGGGGCGGAGACACGAAGGTCTCCAAGGGCTTCCTGATTCTGTCCTTAAGATCATTGTTGCAGAAGGTGCAGCTCTCAAGACGGCAGGCCTCCTCGAGGAATTCGAACTTAACTACGATGCAATTGAAGAGGCGATCCACGAAGAGACACTTTTCGAAGGTCTTGGAGATGACGTGATGCTACCTCGCCGTGAACTCCTCGATTTGATCGCGGCGATGGATCCGGAAGAGATCGCTAGCTGGGAATACGTAGATGAGGACACAGGTGAGGTCCTCCTCGCCCGAGGGCAGAAGGCGGGATCTTCGTACGTTCATCCCGACTACAAGCATGTTAAGCGTCCTGCTGATCACATGGACAGACAAACATGGCACGCCGAATATGACAACGAGCTGTCAGTCGAAGACGAGTACCAAGACGCCATTGAGGCATACGCCGCTGACTTCGCCGGCGAGTCTTACGATGATCCTGAGGGAATGGCCGCAGATGCAGCCGAAGGATTTTTCGCCCTAAATCCAGTGTGGAAGACGTGGTCAAGCACACTTGGTCTGTCTAAAGCAGACATGAAGTCTGCCATTACTGATCTCATCTACAGCCAGGTAATAGGCGAAGGCCTTCGGCTTGAGGCGGAGTACAAGAAGGTCAACTTTGGATCCAAAGAAAATGAGATCAGATATAACAATCCCGCGACTCATAAAATCTTTAGAGCGCGCCATGGACATGATGCTTCAACGGCTTCTGACAAGATGAATGAGGCGTGGTGGTCTTGCAAAATGTGGTCGTCGAGACGGTCGAAGACAATTAAAGGTAAATAACAAACAGGCTCAAAGAAGAATGAATTATCATGAAAAGCCTTTTAAGAGAATACCTAAAAGAGTTTCTTTATTTTAAGAACCCGGAGAAAAGTTCGGGATTTAAAAGTGTTCTTCAGAAATTTTTTAACGATAATGACGAAGATGTGGGTGTTCTTGTCGACGCTTGGATTTCCTACGTTGAAGACTTGAACGACTGGGAACTCGATGATACATCCAGAGAGAAGGTATTTGAATATTCGAAGGAAATTTATCCTTTGGTCCTAAGAAAAGCTAATTATGATAAAAAACTTGCAAGAAAAGGTTTGTCAAGGCTTCTCAAGAAGAAATTTTATAAGTCAATAAAGATATCTCAAAATTTAGATGAGGTAGTCGGAGATTACAAAATGTCAGGGCTTAGAAAATTTGATACTCCGGGAAATATTAGGTCCGGTTTTCTTGTAAAAAGAGCTGGCATGTCTTTACAGAAGGTTGTAGAAGAAGCTGCACATACAATTCCTGCGGCAGCTATAGTTCTTGTTACACGAGGTAACAAAGTACTTGCAGTCTCTCGCGGAACAGACTATCAAAATATGAATATGCCTGGTGGCGGAGTCGAAGCCGGAGAAAAACCTGAGGAAGCTGCAGTTAGAGAGCTTCAAGAAGAAACAGGTATATTGGCACATAACTTAATGCCTATCTGCAGTGAATTAGTTGGGAATAAGATCATATACTTCTATAGGGTTACAAAATTTTCAGGAAATATCAGCGCTTCTAGCGAAGGAATTGCTAAATGGGAAGACCCCGAAGTGGTTCTAAATTCTCAATATGGGTCTTCCTTTAGAAAAGTTCTCAGCTGCTTACAAAGCGATGCTTTAACGTTATAAATTTCTCTTTAATGATTTACAATCATTATAACATGAAATCTACACCAGGCTTTCTTTCTGAGCTTTATAAGCAACTTGAAAGTCTTCCGTTAGAAACGCTAGAGAGGATTAACAGACAAGGAGGCCTTGAAATAGGTGACCTTTTGGAGTGGATAACAAATCCAAAAGATCTTAGCGTGTCGTTTCCTGAAGATGTAGCGTCAGTTGCTATGGTGGAAATTGAAGAAATATCATCTGAAGTTTTTTGGGAAGGAAGAGCTTCACTTACAAATGGTGTCGCGGCACACTGCATTGTTTGTGACGAGAATTCTCTTAATCTATTTCCTGGCTCTTTAATTTCTCGTCTAGAATTGCAGTTAATGAGACTTTCTTGGGTCAAAGAAGTCTGGGTTCTTGTGAATCCTGTTCTCAAAGAAGAAGTAAAGAAAATTTGTGATTCTGTAGGAAGCAAAGCATCGATAATTACAAATTACGAGACTTTTCAGCTTATGCCTGATAATCTTCTGGTGCTAGAAGCTGAAGTCCCTATCTTGAAATCTTGCGGAAGTGGAGATCTTGTAAATTCCATGAGAGCTTCAGCTGTCTTTGATAGATTTATTCAATGCGGCGGCAGATACATCATAGCAAGCCAAGGAAATAATTTTCTGGGCGCGCGCCCCGCATGTCTGGGTGCACACATCTTTTCACAAAAACCAGTCACTTGCGAAGTAACAAAAAAGTCTTCTGAAGATGATCAATCTCATGTCCTCTGCGAATATGGCGGATTTAGACAATTAGTTGAAATTTTTAGATTTTCCTCGAGAGAACATTACGATTCACTTTCCTATGTGGATGCAGGTACTATCATTTTTAATGCAAATTTGGACTTTGATTCACTTCAGTGGAAATGGCACAGAAGGAAAATAGCTTGCAACAAGAAGCTCACGGTTCAGTTTGAGAGAACTCTTTGTGATCTGACATCTAACTTTCAAACACAGTTTGTTTACACGCCCAGAAAATATTTAAAATAATTCCACATCGGAAGCCACCATGATCTTATCTAAGAAGATTTATGGTCTGCATACTCCTCAACTGCCCGCAGCCGCGATTTTGTAGATGGTAGCATCATCTCCAAAAGATCGTTATAACATATCATTCGAAGAGCTTTTTGAGTCTTATAAAAGAAAGAAACACCATGAACATTATTAAGGATATTTCAAAACTGATTGGTGAAGTTGAGTTGCGAAAGCAACCTGTGGCTATTAGAGTGAATAAGTTTGATGAAGAGTCAGCAAAGAAGTTCTCTGATGCTATGAGTGAGGCACAGAACACCGGCCAACCTATCGTGCCTGTCATTATAGACTCTTATGGAGGAAGTGTCTACTCACTCCTCTCTATGGTGGCAAACATCAAGGCCTCCAAGATTCCGGTGGCCACGATCGTTCAGGGCAAGGCAATGAGCTGTGGAGCCCTCCTCTTCTCCTTCGGCGCATTCGGTCACCGGTACATGGACAAGCACGCCACCATCATGATCCACGATGTTTCCACGGGAGCTCACGGTAAGGTGGAGGAGATCAAGGCGGATGCCAAGGAATCTGATCGATTGAACCAGTGGCTCTACCGGGAGATGGCCACAAACTGCGGTAAGGAAGAGGAGTACTTCCTCAAGATGATCCACGAGCGTTCCCACGCGGATTGGTACCTCGATGCGGCCGAGGCTCAATCGCATGGGCTGGCAAACCACTTGCGGGTACCGGACCTGAAGCTGAAGATCGATGTAGAATATTCATTCGGTTGATAGTAAAAAGGCTCCGAGGAATCCTCGGAGCCTTTTTCTTTTTAGAGATTGGTTAAGAATCCCTCCAAAGGTGATTTGAAGCATACGCCAATACCTCTTCGGCCGATTCCGGTGAGTAACCATAATCATTACACATGGTTTCCACCATTTCTGAGTACTTGGCCTGTTGTTCCTTGTCGCGCGACTTCGACTTCGTTACAATGCGGGCAAATGACTTGACTGAGTTGATAAGGTAGGTCTCGATGGCCTCCTTGAGCGGCTCGTAAGCCTTGTAGTCCACCTTGTCGCCCCTACGCATCTTCGCGAACATGTATGCTGTTACGTCGCCACGGAAACCATCCTTTGCGGAACCTGTAATACCGATGTTTTCTTCGATCGACTTCATGAAGTCCTCGTCAGGGAGACGTTCCTCTTTCGTGACTTTGTCCTTTACTTTCGCACGCGTAACGTAAGCCTCAGCGTTATCGAGGTAGGAGTTGAAGAGTGATTGGGCCTGTTCCTCGTATGCTGTGACAAAGGCCTTTGCAATCTCTGTCTCGAGGATCTTGAGGTACTCATCGCGGACAGTCTTCTGGAGAAGTTCGAGGCAGGTCTTTTTAAAGGCCTCATCCGTGATCTGTTCCTTTACCATCTTGGTGAGAGAGTCCATCACGGAGATGGGTGTCACAATGTTCTTCTCGGAGCTGGAGAGGGCGTGGTCAATGGACTTCGTCACAAAGCGTGTGGAGATTCCGTCCATGCCTTCGTGCTTCGCCTCTTCACGTAGATCCTTAACATCCACCTTCTTGACACGACCCTTTTCGAGTACATCTTCTCCGTTATAAATTTTCATTTTTGTGAGTGGATCCGCCTTAGCAGATGGCTTCAATCTACTCATCACCGAGAACATCGAGGCCACCTTGAGAGTATGCGGAGCGATGTGGTGCTTGAAGTCAGATTTGGAGAGCATCTTCTCATAGATCTTCATCTCCTGGTTTAACTCGAGGCAGTAGGGAACAGAGATCTTTACGATGCGATCGAGAATGGCCTCATTGGTGTGTTCACTCTGGAAGCGGTTCCACTCGGCCTCATTGCAGTGGGCGATGATTACACCATCGAAGTGCAACATGTCAGATTTGCCAGGCGAGGGCACCCTCTTCTCCTGCGTGGCTGTAATGATCGTGTGGAGAAACTCGATCTCATTCTTGAACACCTCAACGAGCTCTACAATACCACGGTTGCCCACGTTGAATGCACCGTTGAGCGAGAGTGCCCTAGGATCATCCTCTGCGTACTTGTCCAACTTGGAAATGTCCACCGAGCCTACGAGGACGGAGACGTCCTGCGAGTTAGCATCCATAGGAGGAACCACGCCAACACCTCTGCGCGCTCTCTGTGAGAAAGATGTTTCCTCCACTTCGAAGTTTTCGTACTTTCCGCCGAGATCGTTAAGGAGCTTGTGACGCGCAACAGGAGAAATGTCGCCTTCGATCTTGACGCTGAGGGCCTTCTCGAACTCTGGGCGAAGTGAACGTGGGATCAATTGAAGAGGTTCACCGCGGTGAGGGTCGTTCTTTAGATGATAGTACTTTTTTCCTTCAAGCGCCTTCTTGATATGTTCCGTGAGCGCCGACTTACCTGCACCAACTGGTCCCATGAAGAGGAGAACCTGGCGTGATTCTTCACCACGATGTGAGGCAGAATCGAGGAAATTCATTACCTTTGCAATCACTTTCTCCATTCCGAAGAACTCACCCTCAAAATACTTGTGAACCTTGATGTTCTCTCCGTCGAAAATCTTAAATTTACGCGGATCAGAATCAGGCATCACGTATGATCCATGTTCTGCGAGTGCCTCGTTAAGCCGCTGATGTGCTGTCTTCACTATAGACGGATCAGCCTCAACAAGATCGACATAGTCCATCAAATTACCAGAAAATTTCTTTTCCTTTTCTGATTTTGTTCTTGCCTCAGTGATCTTCTTTAAAAGTGTGTTCTTTACGCTCATCTCGATTTCCTCATGTGTTTATTATAATCCACAAATTAAAACTTCATATATTTTCCATCGATAATTGTGTCTAAATTAACATCGTATTCCCATAATGTTTTTACATGCTGAAGAGTTGCCTTCAACTCCTTCATATCGAGGTCACGACCGTCGTGCTCGTGCCCAAGTGACATCGAACCATCCTTGCGAATATCCAGAACGTAGAGAATCGGGATACTTCCTCCGCCAACCTGTGCCACTAGGTCTTTTTTGACGTATTCCCATCCTTCTTCATCAGAGACGTCATCGACTGAAACATCGTCATTCTTCTTGCGTGAGTATGAAAAGAGGTTGAGTTCTTCGCAGTCTTCCTGTGTGAGATACTGACGGATGAAGGCACCATCATGGTGTACCTCACGAGCAATAAACATCTCGTCTGCTCCGTGGCGCTCCTTGATGCGCTGGAAGAGGTGGAATCCCAGATGGTACGGATTGATTCCGCCTATGTGAGGACGGATTACTTGATTATGAGATTTAATAAACGCAAGATGGAGTTCTGGCGAGAGGCCCAGCTCATGAAGAATTGTGTAGTGCCAGTAGCTCGCCCAGCCCTCGTTCATGATCTTAGTCTGTATCTGTGGCCAGAAGTATCTTCCTTCGTCTCGACAAACTTCTATAATATCGCGCTTCCAGTCTGGGATTCGTGCATTCTCTGCAATGAATCCTAGAATATCGTAGTCAGGTTCAAGCGGATTGTGTGTGATGTCAAGCCAGTCGGCCTCTGGGTCTTCTTTCAGGCGTTCTTTGTGATATTCTATAATCTCCTTGCGCGACCTACGAATCGCTCCAGGGCGTTGGATCTGGAACTGTACAGCATGGCAGGAATCAATGACTTGTTCAACAAGGTCGATTCCAATCGTTGGGTCCTCCACATAAGACTGTAAGCGCTTCTTCGCGGCACGCGACCTGCCAACAATGGTATCCGGACGTGTTCCTTTAAAGGTGCGATTATTTTTGAAGAAATCGGAGTGACCAACGCAGTGGGCCATAATGAGGATCTGGAGAGGGAGAGGATTCTCCCGCATCATGTAGGCAAGCGAAGGATTTGAGTTGAGTATAAGTTCATATGGAAGACCTTCTTGCCCGGCGTTATACATGTGATGTGTACGTTCAAATGATTTACCAAAACTCCAATGATTAAAATGAGATGGAAGACCGTGAAATGCCATAGCACCAATCATAGAGTAGTAATCCACAAATTCATATTCTATTGGATAGGGATCGAGACCATGCTTTTCAGCAATTTTTAGAATCTTTTCATCCCATGCTTCTAAATCAGAAAAACTATAGTCCATTATTGTTCTCCTTTTGATGCATTAAGAATTTCTCGAAATGCTGTCCAAACATCTTCTTTTGACTTAATAGTAACACATCGTGAGTTTTCCCTGATTCTTGGTTTCAGAATTTTGGAGAGCTTATTCTCCTCCATGTAGCTTTTTTCAGGTTCTAGCTCTACGTACCCGAAGAGCTGAGTTATTTCCTCGAGCTTGGAGTGTTCCTCAAGATATCTCCCGTTGTCGGAATCGAAGTTGTCTCCATCAGAAAGATGAATTGCATAAAGGTTCCATGCAGAAGGATGGAACCTTTCACCAATAATCTCATTTACGAGTGCAAGTCCGCTTGAAGCAGCAGTACCACCATAAGTCCCCTTTGTGAAGAAAGCCTCTTCATTTACCTCGTGTGCCTCAACATCATGAGTGACAAATACAACCTCTATGTTTTCATATTTAGAGCGAAGAAACTGATACATAAGGAAACAGAACGATCGTGCAAGGAACTTCTTGTCTTGAGTCATAGACCCTGATACGTCCATTACAAAAAAAACTACGGCATTCGTACAAGGTTCGTCCTTCAGCTTGTAGTGACGGAACTTGAGATCGTCCTCATGGAACGGAAAAGTCTCGCCTTCTTCAGCCTTGTCTGGATCAAACCCTGCAGCCTTCATTCTTTTGATTCTTGCAATTGCAGACTTTTTTCGATCGAGTCGCGGAATAATACCTTGGGGCCTGTAGCCCTTTCGCTTCAATTTGTGAGATGAGATGTTTGTAAGTTGCTTGCGCTGAAGATCGGGAAGCCCAAGATCCGCGAAAAGATATTCAGCTAATTCATCGAGACCCATCTCTACATCATAGTATTCTTCACCAGACTCATTGCCCGGCTTATCAGGACGTTGTGGTTTTCCTCTATCCTTGCCTCCAAGCTTCTGCCCGCGCCCAACATCTCTTCCCGGCGCGGAGCCCACTTGTTTTCCGTTATCCCCATATACGAACTTATGTTCTTTAATACCTCGAACAGGTATGCGAAACTTCTGTTTGCCACTTGATGAAATTATACTTTCATCTGCAACGATGTGATGTATGCCTTCACGAATAGCTCGTTCAATTTTTTCTTTATGCCTTCTTCTATCACCGGCAACTCTATCTGCGTTTGTTCTGTGTTCCTTGAAGATTGACATGCTCTAATAATAACTATAATGTGGAACTACGATTGAAAAATCTACAAATACACACTATAATTCACATCGTGTCTAAAGTTGGAATTTTCTTCACTATATTTTCGTTAATTTCTTGCATTTCTAAGCACGTTCCGGCCCAAGAACAACCTATTCCACTGGTACCTCATGAGGAATCCATTGAGTGTGGGTCTGAGGCGTTTCCTGTTGTAGCTCCTGGTGCCACTGTCATGTTGATCGGAGACTCTCTTGCAGTTGGCATGGAACCCAAATTCATCTCCCGCGCGAGGAGGGCCGGATACGTTCCTGTTTCCCACACGGTAAACGGAACATCCATCTTTCAGTGGATAAAGTGGATCAAGAGCGACCTGGAGAGGAATCGGCCGGAACTGGTTGTGGTGTCCCTCGGAACAAACGATGCGATCATCTACGATCGTGTTAAGCAACACGCTGGTCTGTACGGTGAATTTGTGAAGATAGTGGAGGATTCTGGTGCGGTGCTTGTGTGGTTGGGTCCTCCTGATATCTCCTCCAAGCGAATCCCACACATCGCCGATGAACGTGCACTCATCAAGAAGTATGCACCTCACTACTTTGAATCCGAGGTGATTGAAAAACCATTAAAGGGAGATGGTATCCACTCCTCTCCTGCAGGGTATAATAGATGGATGGGTGCCGCATGGGACTGGATGATAGAGCAGAATATTCTTACAAAATCGGACAATTAGTACGTCTGAAGGGTTCTCCTAGATTAATGGGAGTGTATCTGTGGAGTGATCCAGTGCTAGCACTAAAGTCAGAAGATCCTGCAGGATATGTCGAAATAGGGTCTCTTGGCATTGTTCTTGAAGTGTATGAAGGTGTTAGTTGCAAGATCCTTGTTAATAATTTTGTGGGATGGGCAGATTTTTGGGTTCTTTGCAATTTGTAATTTTGCAGCTTGAAGTAATATAATCTTATTATGACAGGCGAAAACTCAGCAAGTATCGAGAAAGAAAGAATTCAGAATTTCTATCTTGCCTGTAGACAACTTCTTGACGGCGGAACTATTCCACCCATTTGTGTACAGCGCTCTTTCGAAGAAGCAATGAGCGGATTAACGATGGAAGAGACTTGGCGTCCAACCCACATTTCTCATAAAGCGCTTAATGAAGTTGTCAATGGTACACATACCAACATACAGCGAGCTCATGGCATTGTCGATGATAGGCTTGACAGATATGACAGGACTATTGAAGTTCTATCGGGCCCTGAAAAGGAGTTCGATGTGTGGTGGGAATTTTATAAAAAACATGATATGACAGTCTTGATTACGAAGCTTGAGCACACTATCAATAAAAAGTTCACATTTGATAATCTTATACCGGTTCCACAAGACTTGGATCTTTTCATGCGCGGCGGCTTCTCTTTTAAATTTAGAAAGAAACACGAACTTAAATGGGCCAAATTAACACTAGCGGAGATAAAATGTCCTGGAACTACAGAGTTTTGACACTTGACGGTGGTAAATCCTATGAGATACATGAGGTTTATTACGATGAGGAAGGTAAGCCCAAGACGTATACAATGAATGCAGTGAAGCCCTTTGGAGAGGACCTGCGTGAACTTCGACATGATCTCATGTGGATGCTGAAGGCACTTGATGTGCCTGTGCTTACTCTTCAGGATTTTCCCGGGTTAGACGAATGAGCACAACATCTCGTGCCCTTGATTACGAACTCGAGGCGATCGATGGTGGGCCGCTCGGGCTCGGATCTCAGGTTCGACACCGAAATTCATCTTCGCACTCCGCTGGTATTATCACCGATTCTGCAAATTTGGGCGGCCGCGGTGCCTTCACGGTGCTCTGGGCTATTGCTCCTTCCCTTGAACGCGCCCGCATCGATTCTTCTGGCAGAATGGGCATCGGAACCGCCGCACCCGCGGCGAGGCTCGCTGTGAAATGAGCGCCTGGGTGCCGCCTGTTCGCATCCCAATAGGCTCTCTCCTTGTGCCAAAATCTGGCAAAGAGGGGCATCTTCTACCTCGTTCCCGCACTCCTATTTATCTAGGCTGGGATACGAAGCAAGGCGGCATGAGGCTTCTCTTTCCTGATGGCTTTGTATCCACACACGATGCCGATGAAATTCTTGAGATCTTCGAGGAGGCACCTTCTTGAAGATAGGTTCCTTTCTCATATTGGCATCCCCCGCCTATCTTTACCAGGATTCGCCAATGTTTCCATGGGATAAACTGCCGGCAGGCACGAAGCTCATTGTGATCGGAGATGATCCTCCGGCCGGTAACATAGAGGTGCTCGTGGCCGATGGCCGCCGAGGTTGGATCGCACAATTTCTATTGGAAGGCTGTGAGGTTGAGGAATAGTTATGAATCATGAACGAATGGATCGTATCAATTTTCGTGATGCCCTTCATCATCGGCATGGGTGGAGAAGTATCGAAGAAGCTTATTGTGCCACAAGGGGATTCCTCATCGGGGTGGAGGAGGATCTTCTGGATCACATTTCCTCTCCATGCAATGCTCATGGGTGCCATCCTCGGCATACCGTTCCACAAGTTTGGGGTTCCTACCCCAGCAGCCTTTGGGCAGGAGATGTTGGGATCAATGATCGCGGGCACGATGAGCGGTGCTATTTCTACCGTGGGTTACAGCTCCATCGTGAAAACGCTCAAGCGATTCCTCGCATCATATGCAGGAAAGATTCCCGAGGAACCCGAAGATCCTGCAGCGGGATGATACCATGAGATTCATGGTGGCATCATGAAACCAGGTGATCTCGTTCGAGCCCGCAAAATCCATTCTAGCTATTTTGGAGGTGATATTTTTGAATCTTGGGAAGATCATGAGGGCGAACTTCCTCTGTTTATCGGGCGGTTTCACAGTGATGCTATTGGCCTCGTTCTGGAGGTAATAAATGGAAAGGATCCTGTTACCCACTATAAATTCTACAATGGTACAGGCGTGAAGGTTGTGGTGGATGATATCATCGGCTGGGTGAACGGTGATGATCTGGAGATTGTATGAACAAGCAGCAACTTCTTCTAATTTTCCTGAAATGCACAGCTTATTTTTCATATTAAATTACAGAATATCTTATGAACAAAGGAGATCTTGTTGTGAAGTATGCCTATGATTACGATGATAATGATCTCACCATCGAGGATGTGGGCATCATTTTGGGAGGTTCGTGGAGAGAAGGATCGTTCCGCGTTCTCTTCTCCCGTTCCGGAGTGAACTCCGCGAGAACAGGAACCATCAGAAGAATTCGGTTGCGATCATGAAACTCGGCTCACTCGTTTGTTACAGGGAAAGTTTTCTTGGAGAACCCATTCTTGGAATCATTCTTGGCAAAGAGTTTCTCGGGATCACAGATTATACGTTCTATCGAATCCTCCTTATGGATGGCAAGATCACCGTGATCGCGGATACGAGGCTCACCACTGTGTAAATTCTCCCTCAACGGATTATAATGAATACCATGAAGTACACACAGGAATTAGTAAACAGATCGTTCGAGGCATATCGAGAATCTGAATACCACTCTGTGGAAGATGTTGAACGCATCAAGAGGGTGATCCACGATACCTTTGGAATCACCTTCACCACTATTCAGGCGATCGATTTCTGGAGGTGGCGGAGCGATGAGTGGTGCGCAGGTTGGTTAATCATCGGCCCGGATGAGGAGATCTCCCGATGGTTCACTGTGTGGATGGATTGGGCATCACGGGATTTCAAGGGGTTTCCCATCACAAAGGAACATCTGAGCGATCCCCTTCTCAATATGTTTGGTGTGGATGAGGAGGGAGAGTGTGAAACCGGGTGATGTGATCACTTTTGCTCAATCTCGGAGGAAACCCGGGGAGGATCCACAAACCTACAACTTTGTGGGCATCATCCTCGAGATAGTTCAAGATCCGAAAGGGAAGGAACCTGATGCAAAGATCCTGTGGAGCGATTACATCACCACAGATCTCGTTCCGCTGAGTATGCTTCATGAGTTCTATGAGGTGATCCATGAAACCTGGTGAGTTGATTCAGGTGAGTGTGAAAACATGGGGTATTCCGAAAGGTACGCTCGGAATCGTACTCGAGCACTACTTTGATCCCTCCTTCGGGCACATCCTCAAGATCCTCCTTCCAACGGGTGAGATAACTGATGTTCACGAATCACGTGCGGAGTATCTGTGAAACCTGGTGATCTTGTGAGATCTCTCTCGATCGGGCGCGATGAGATTCTTGCGATCTACCTCGGAGAGTTCACAGATCCCGTATTCGGGAGGCAGGCCCGTTTACTTACCTGCAATGGTGAGATTTACCTGTGCCATCACGATTGGTTAGTTTACGCATGATTTTATCTCCTGGAGATTTGATAGTTTACATGCGTTCAACTTGGGATAGCGATCTCGATCCTGATGAACACAACTACACGGGATTCATACTCGATGAGGTTATAATGTTACACGGTGATCCTCGCATGCCCCCTGATATACTGCGGAAGGGTAAAGATGATTCACTTGGAATCCGGTGTTTCCATGTGATGTGGTGTGATGGTGGATCCCGCGGAGGTGTACCCGATTTCAACTGGAATCGTGCGGATTACATCGAGAAATGGTACGAACTCGCGTGAAAAGTTACCTCCCACCGCGATAGGATGGAATCATGGAAGGTTGGGAATCAGATTGTTTCCTCGCGTGGTACCGATCATCACCAAAGAAGAAGAGGTGGTTGGTTCAGGTGATCGCGCGTAAGATGTGCCCGTGGGGCGAGGATTTCTACGGGTTCCGTTCCGATACGGGTAAAACCTACCTCTTTACGGGTTCATTTTTGGAGAGAATCACGTGATCTCTCGGGGTAAGAGGAACCTTCCTAGTGGAACTCTGATCCGTGTGAGTGGGATGAGGAGCACCTTTCTCTGTGTTGTTCTCAGCTCCTGGATGATCAACTCCTCACAGAGGCTGTACAAAATGATCCACCAGGATGGAAGGGTATTTGAGAGCTATGAGAGTGAATTCTGGAATGTGATCTCATGAATAATCACCGCATAGGTTCCTTAGTGAAATACAAAGCTAGATTACCTCATTCCTGTTATGAATTCTGGTTTGGGATCATTGTTGAAATTCGTTCAGATCATCATTTTCGTATTTTGTGGTGCGAACCTCCTCACATCATTGGAGTTGCAAGGTTGGATGATAGAAATTTTGAAGTGATACTATGAAGATAGGAGATCTCATCGCCCTCAATCGGGATGTTTCCACCACCACCTATCTCTCGGAGCTGAATAAACCCGAGGGATTCATGGGAGTGGTGATCGGGTTCACGCGGGAGGATAATGCACTCACTCAGTGGTACAACGAGATTTACATTTCTGTTCCCACCGAAAATGGCCGTGTGATCCGATTACTCCTCACAAATTCGGAGATCGAGAACAACTTCATGGTGATCTCGTGAAACCCGGTACACTTTTGAAGTATCACCCATCCAAGTGGAACCCAGAGAACAAATCCTGGATTGGAATTCTCCTAGAACACAATCCTGCATCCGCACCCAACATTGCGTGGAACCGGATTTTGTGGGAGGATGGTAAGGTGGATGAGGTGAGCTGGGGGTATACGGGTTACACACGAGAGTGGGAGATCCTCTCGTGAAACCTGGAGATTTGGTAATACCCGTGGATCCGAATTCATCACCAAAGTTATTTCTCCAATCTTATTATCAGTGGAGAAGTGTGATTCGCCCTGAGGCTGGGAAATTCGAGGGCGTTGGTATTGTGATCAAGCTGTTGGATGATGATGTATTGATCTTCTCGAGCCAAGCCACGGGTTGGTGTTGCTGCAAGAATGTGAAGGTAATCTCGTGAAACCGGGTGATTTTATATGTACCAATCTATTTGGTGAAGAAAATTTTTGCGGAATCATTTTGAGTGCAAAAAAGTTGCCAAAAGATGCAATTGAATTTTATTCATGTTCAGTGTTGCTCTCTAATGGGATGATAAGAAATTTTTCATCTTCTTATCTTCTCACTGTAGAAGAGTTGGATATGCTCTCATGAAGAAGGGTGATCTTGTTCAATCAATCGGAAACTACGTATGGGAGAATGATACCTCTGTGAAACCAGGAATTGTTGTGGATCATCTATCAAATGGAAATCTCGCAATTATTTTGGATTGTGATAGTAAAAACGATATTCTTGTTCTTACATCCAGAGGTGTAGTTGGGTGGGTAGATAAACGAGGATTACATGAAATTAGGTGATCTCGTGCGTATACGAAACGATTCTCCGCTCAATGCGAGCCTGTGGTTGTACGGAGGTGAAGATTTTCCTTGGGATGAGAATAATTCTTTCATATCTTCTGATATTCCCGTGTTCTCCGGTGATATTGGAACAGTTCTCAAGATTGTAGATGATCCTATTGTTCTATATAATCGGGAGTATTTGAAGATTCTCACTCCTCATGGGATCGGGTGGGTTTGGAGCGGATATGTGGATGTGATCTCATGAAACCCGGTGATCTTGTTAGAATTCATCCAAAACGTTCCCGTGATCAGTACGGTGATCTAGAGGTATACAATCTCTTCAATCCGGGGATTGATAGAAAAGTTATCAGCACCTTCTGTGCGAACGAGGTGGGGATCTTCCTCTCTGAGAGTGGTTCCGATGTGAAGGTAATGGTGAACGGAATGATAGGTTTAATCCACTCACAATTCATTCAGGTGGTGGAATGAGGTACGAACACCACGGTGAACACGAGTATCCCATCCGAAATGATTGGAGGTACTCACCAGGGGAACTGATACGGGTAACCCGATCCCACCACATCTGGAGGGATGATCTGGAGGGAGAAAAGTTCCACCTGTACAAATCCCCCACAACTCCAAGGGTGGAGGCGGGTGATCTCGTTGTGTTTCTACATGCATATGGATTTTCATACACTGGAACCAACTGGAAGAGGAGCGAATGGAACATCAAGGTTCTCTCTCCCTCCCTCGGGATCATTTGGATCTCCGATGAGTATACGGAACACGTTGAACCCGGAGGTGTGGAATGAGGATCGGTGAACTGTGTACAACCCGATTGGATAAGATCAGGTTGTTCTCCTACGATTTTCGTAACCTCACCGAGAGGAACGATCACTCCAAGTGGGTAATGGGCACGCTCATCGGGAATGGAGATCTCCTCCTCGTGTTGGATTCTTGTTTGGAGTACAAAGAGGGTAAGGAGTGGTACTGGGTTCTCACCCCTCGGGGTGAGTTCGGGTGGTTGTGTGAAGAGTTCACGGTGTGGGTGTAAAGTGGGGTGAGAAAGGGATAGGATTGGGAACATGAAAGAAGAAATGGATGAGATGATCGAGGATGCGAACTCCAAGTTGTTTCGTGAGGTAGAGATCGAGGGTGATCATCCCGCGAAGATCCTCGCGAAGTGTGGTGATGGTACACACCTGTACTACTCCTTCAACCACCTTCCCTACGAACTCCGTAGAGTGATCCAGAATCTTCCGGGTACCTTAGGATACACCAAGGTGGAACTGGAATCTCACATGGAGGATCTCATTGATATGGTGAAGAAGTTACCTGATGAACCTCCCAACCAACTTGAACCCCTCTACAGGAAGTTCAAGGAGGAGGAGTTGAATACGAAGAAGATGGTGAGGGATTGGAGGAACTTCAAGAACGAGTTGAACGTGTTCGAGGGTACCCAACCCGTGGGGGATCTTCCATACCGGGAGGAGGATCGTGATGGTACGAAGGTTCTCATCCTGGAGGATTCTGGATACGTGGTGGAGAAGTGAACATGAAAGAACAAAATCTAAAAATCTGGAATAACAATAAACTTCTTCCCCTCGAGGATCCCGATGTGTACTCCACTCGTAGATACAACGAGAATGTACGGGATGGTTTGATGGAGTGTGGTGGGTTACGTAATACTGGAAGAACGATCAGGATGATCCTTCAGGTTGTGGAATCTTACCGGAACAATCCTAATACCCAACACTACATCATCAATGATGGGGGTAATTACAGTGATTCGTATATTCTTCACCACCTTCACCATTTCATCGAACAGATGGGAATACATTACCAGGATGATGATCTCGCGGATGATGATCTTCAACCCATTCAATTGATCTCATCCGATGAGTTCGATGATTTCTACAGGGATGGTGATATCGTGTTCAAGGATAACTCAGTTACCGATAAAGAGAACATGTGAGTAATACTAACACCCTCCTACAGAAACTTCGTGATATTCGGGTTCTCAGATCCAGTTGTTCCGAATCCTACGAGGGTGAGTTTCGTGTTCACCTTCCGGAGAGGGAATGGGATGAGATCCAGGGATTGGTGAAGGAGTTGTGTGAGAAATCACGTGTGAATGATCCTGTGTAAAGTTTCCATTTGATATACTAATACCATGAAGAACGAAGTACTTGATTCACTTGTAAAGAGTGGTGATATTGTTTCATACGGTTACGAACAACTGGATGAGGATGGTAACCCGGGTGAAAGTGATTCTCGAAACTCCGAGAGATTGATTCTTATTTTTCCGAGTGGAAAAAATTTGATCTTGGATACCTGTTGTTCAGGTGAAAGTGAGAACACCATTCTCATGATATCCCATGGTGTAGGTGAACAGTGATCAGAATCAACAAGGAGAAGATCTTCAACCCGAGTAACAGGTGTATCGAGTGTGGAGGTAAACTCGAATCCTGTGATAACGAGAACTCGCACACCAACCTGAGAACCTGTATCTCAAACCTGAGGGATACCGTGGATTACCTTAACGGTGAGATTTATTCCTCCCTGAATGATGAGAAATCATGAACCCGTTTAAGTTACAACATGATCCTATCACTGATGATTGGTATATCATTCTGGAACATCCTAATGATGTTAATAACTTTGTGATTCCCTTCAGATCCAAGGAATATAAGGATTGTGAACCCGTGTTGGAATCCTTGAATAATCTAATTCAGGTTCATTGGGATCTAAATGTGAACAAACTTCGCCAGGATATCATCAATGAGTTGGGAGAGATTGAACCATGAGTGAAGTGAATAAATTCTCCATGGAGATGTTGTGTATTGGAACTGAAGTGGATGGTGAAGGAAACATTGAACCTATCTTCACGGTTCAATTCACCACACCAGATGGAACATTTCGTTACCCGTGGAAACACCTGAAGGAATCGGTAAGGAACTGGGTGGAGATAGAAAGAATGGAGGTTCCGTGAAACCAAACATTGGAGAACTTTGGAACATTAGTGATACCGTTAAGGTTAATGTTGGAAACAAGAGGGCAACTTATCTCATCTCCGGGCCCGGTTTGGTGGTTGGAATTCATAGAAATCATGATGATTTCGGTGATTACTACAAGGTTCTATGGGGAGGAAGAACCGATGAGTTTCTCCTATCCAATTTTGGGGAGAGGCTCCAATGAGTGAATTTCTCTCCGGTGATTTGGTTAGAATCGTTCCTCTCACCGATAAACCAAGGTATCATCCTCTTGGAGATCAACTTGGTGTTGTTATTGAAGAACAAAGGGGAACGGGATTATATCGGGTTCTGTTGATGGGTGAGGAAAACATTCGGATATTCAGGTATTCCTCCGCAATTCTAAGGAAGGTTGAAGATGAGTGAACAGATCTCTGTACCGGTAACCCAAGAGGATTTCATCCTCATTCGCGCATCACTTCATCACACGATCTCAAGTTTCAAACACATACTGGAAACTTCCCAGTATCCATCGGGATTTAATGAAGAGGGTGTGAGGAGTTTAATCGTGATGAACTCGGAACTCTTGGAAAAGATAAACACAATCCTCACATTGAAACCCATTCCCTCCCACAATGTTGGGGTTACCAATCCTGTGTAAAGTTCTTCCCCATTTGATATACTGGTAACATGGATAAACCCAAGAAACACCGGCACAAGTACGTGAAGATCACCGAGTGGATCAGTTCACCATCTCGCCCTGATGATGTGAGCAGGTACTGGTGTTTCTCCGTGAGGAGGGCATGCGAATGTGGTGCGAAACACGTAGATGATGCGTGCTTGAGTGAGGTTGAAGAATTCATCAAGGATTCTACATGCTCAACTTGTGGTGTGTTCAATGCGAAACATGGTTCGCAATTTGATTGTATTCGGGATCTTAACCTTCGAGTTAGGTTCCTTGAGGATCGTTTGGAGAAGGTTTGTGATGTATTGAGTGGAGTTAAGTAACATGAAGAAGAAAATCCAACCGAGAATTTGTTCACACTGTGATGTTTCCATTCCGGTGGGTGAAGAGTACCTTGAATTCAAGGGTTCTTACTTTCATCCAGATCACCTCAAGTGTATTGGAAACATGAAGGTTACAGTTGAAACCCTTAGGAGAAAGTTGATTGAGATCAATTCAATCACGAATAATATCCCATGAAAATCAACCAAGATCTTGTAACTCAAACCTTCCAGTGTAGGAATGGAACCTCTGGGTTGTACCATGATCCAGATGATGTGAAGTTTATCCAGGAGGTTCTACAGAAAAACCTTGGTGTTTTTGTTAGTGAATCCGAGGTGATTGATTTTTGGCACTGGAGATCCAATGAATGGGATGGAAGTTGGTTATCCATTATGGGTGGTGAAAAGGAAATCCTGGAATGGTTTCCCAATTTTCTACAACATGTTGGTGTGGAAATTGATGAGGAGGGTGATGATCTAGGTGGAGATCCGGTAAATCCATTTGGTGAACTATGAACCCTCCCGTTGAACTCGGGTATGATCCCGATAGAAAAGTATCCTCACAACTCCCCTACAAAACCGGTGAGAACCGTGGGAAGAGGAAACGGGAGGTGGGTGGAAGGTGGGATTACGTAACCGGGTATGATCACGAGAATTGTTCACAGATCATAGGATCCACTCACTGGGTATGGGCGAGGAAACTTCAATCCCTCGGGGTTCGGGTGGGGGCAACTTATGATGGTGGGTGTACGGGTTTCTACGTGTGGGTTGAGGAGAAGAAAATATGAAGATCAGTAAAGAAGAGTTTGAAACAGTTGCGAATTTCATCACAATCATGAAGAAGTATGATTCGGGGTTGAATCAGTGGAATGTTTCTGTGGGTAGTGATGTGGTTCAGGATCAGAAGGATCTGAGTTTCAAACGGTTCATCTACATCAATGGGAACATGGTGGAATTGAAGTGAGTAGGATCTACACGGTTCGTGAGGATAACGGTGAGGTGGATACATTCTCGGAGAGATACATTGATGCGTACTACGGGGTGATACAATGAAACGTAAAGAAAATGTGGAAGAACAACAGATCGTAACTCTCGCCAACATTTACCGTGTTGAGAGATTGTGTGATCATCCTCCACTTTATGTTTCAGATTGGAGAAACAATGGTGGAAGTTTGAATTATGGTGAGATCGCGTTTGTTGTTGATAGGGCAAAGGGGCATGAACCCTACATCAAAATCATCACCAGTTCCGGTAGATTTGGTTGGATCAGGGAAAGTGTTGTAGATTACGTATGAAACCCGGTGATCTCATTCTCCTCCCGGAAGGTTTCGATTCCGAACTGTGTTTGGTTCTCTCAGTATCACCAGGGAACACCCAGGTACACGTGTTCAACTCCACACGAGGGCGGGATGAAAAATACAGGTGGGATTGGATGAGAAAACACGGTGAGGTGATCAGTGAATCCTGTGTAAAGTTCACCCACCCGTGATATACTGGGGATATGAACACCGGGAACTACGTAACATCCATCCTGTTTCCAGAAAGTGGAATCGTGGTGAGGAAGTGGGTGAACGAGGAGAACGTGAAAGTTTTCCCGGAATCCTACCAGTTCACCATCGATCTCCTGAACGTTTCAGGTAGGGTGATCACCCTGGATATCCACAAGGGCGATGAGTGGAAGGTGATCTCGTAATGTACTACTGCCCAGGTGATCTCGTAATGTACTACTGCCCAGGTGATCTCATCTCGTGGAGTGAACACTTCCCCCGTTCCCGGGAGAGGATCGGATTGGTTCTCGAATATTCCCTCATTAATGATTACGGTAGAATTTCCTGTAAAATCCTCCTGGAGGATGGAAAGATCATGAATCACCTTCCCGTTTCAGGTATAATCAGGAAGATAGGTGGGAAGGTACTGTGAAACCGGGTGATATGATACGCGTACACATTTGGGTGAAACCTCGTACGGGAATCCTCCTTGATCCTCCAGGAAGTAACGGGTTGTGGAGGGTACTCTGGAACGATGGGAAGATCGAGAGATTATCATCTACGATCCTCACACTTACCTCCACAGAATTCCTACAAAGTTCACCCGTTCCGTGGTAGGATGGTATCATGAAGATCGGTGATAGAATCCGAACAATTGGATCACTCAAAGGTATTGAGGGAATCGTAACGAAAATCGAAGAAGGTTATGATACATCAGATCATGGTACCATCGAGGTTCGTGTGGATATGATCACTGATCCTGATGAATATTCCTGGTTGGAACCGGGTGATCTAGAACATTTCGTACACTACAAATGGGAAAGAGATTTGGAGATCGTATCGTGAAACCCGGTGATCTCGTTCGTGTGATTCCAACTCTCTTCTGTGATTTCCACGAACTCTTCGGTGATGAGAACTCTCCCACCCGGTACCTGGAGGAGGAGAGGATGGATACACTCATCCCAACATCCCACCTCATTCACAAGGATGAACTATGTACAGTTTTGAAGGTGGGTGAACCGGATCTGAAACACCGTTGGATCCGTATCCTGAGGAACACCGGTGAAACGGGATGGATCACGAGTAGGTGGTTGGAGGGTGTAACATGAGTTCCCTCGCAATCTTCAATCTCATCTACTTCACCTCAATTCCCATCTTCATGTTCCTCGGATGGTTCATGAGGAAGGGTGAGGTTGATTCCCTTCGCTCGAGGATCCGAGTGCACCAGAGCACTGAGGAGTTCTACGAGTTCCTTCGGGATCGTGGTGGAAGGAACTTACAGTAGTGTACTTCTACCCCGGTGATCTCATCACGTGGATTGAACACTGGCCCAAGAGGAACACCGGGAGGATCGGATTAATTCTCGAATATTCGGTTGGTTTGTTCACGGAGGAGATTTCCTGTAAAATCCTCTTAGATAACGGAAAGATCCAGGAGTACGTTCCCATCACAGGTACCCTCAGAAAGATCGGGAATGTGAGATGAGTAGGTTCCGTACGGGTGATCTCCTCGGATGGGAGGAATGTTTGGATGGAAAGAAGTTGGTGAAACGGTTGGGTGTTCTCATCGAGTACTCTCGTTCCGATTGCGTGTGTAAAATACTCGTGGAGGATGGTACAATGTTGGAGTACCTACCGTACTCCCATCCCGTACGGATCGTGAATCCTCATGAAACCCGGTGATCTTCTTATAATGCGAATCGATCTTGCATACATGTATGAAGGCGAAGATGTTCCATGGGATAAAGATGGGTTTCTTGTTCCGGGAAAGATCCCTGTTCCTTCCGGTACAATCGTAGTTGTAGTAAATGAGGCAAGAAAATTAAATGGAGATCCACGGGAAAATGTGTACTACAAGATCCTCACCCCCAGTGGTGTGGGTTGGGTGTGGTGTAACTACGTGAAGGATGCAGGATGAAGATCGGTGATCTAATTCGCCCACGTATTCGAATGTTTACTAACTCCGAAGGTTATAGTGAGGAAAGAACACCTGTGAACGTGTTCCCACAACTTTCTTTATGCTCTTCAATCGGTGTACTCCAGCCAAACCATCTTGGAATTATCCTGGAAATTTCCATTGTTGATATTAAGATCTTCATACCTGAGAGTGGATTAACCGGTTGGGTAAGTGCAGGTTTCGTGGAGATGGTGAGTGAAACGGGGTGATCTCGTTCTCATTCGCGAGGATATCCTCGAACCAGGTGAACCCCGTTACGGATTGTTCTGGGATGATTCCGTGGATCACAAGGAGTGGGGTTACCTTCCCCTCGTGGAGTGTACGGTGTTCTGGAACTCTCAGTTCATTCCCTTCAGCTACAGTGATCTGATACTCGTGGAAGTGTACGATGAGAGTGGGTGATATCGTGTACTCTAGAGATCCCCTCACGTGGAACTTGTGGGAGATCACGTTGAGGGTGGGTGATCTCATTCGTTATAGGAAACTGGATGAGGTGGATGAGAACGAATCCACATGGATTCGCATCAAGGATCTCACGGGAATCGTGTTACCGCCCGGTGGAGAGATATATGAACCCCACATCCGGATCTTATGGAACACCTGCGAGATCCACGTACACTTCATTCCTCCGTACGATCCCCAGGAACACTTCGAGGTGTTAAGTGAATGTAGGTGAATTTGTTACGTACTTCTTTGCGAGGAAATATCCGCACACGGGAATCGTGGTGAGGAAGCGTGATTATACGGAGGCTGATCGCGTGTTATCCGCTGGATCCTACCTGTACACAGTGGATATCTTGGAGGATTCCGGGTGTATCAGTACGTTTGATATCCACATGGGTGATATGTGGAAGGTGATCTTAGAGCACCCTGTGTAATGTTGGGGGTTATCTGTGATATGATGGTATCATGAAACCCGGTGATCTCGTTCGCTCAACGATCTTCCTCGATCTTCATTCCACCCACCCGAAGTTCTCGGAGAACTACGATCCACGGGATGTTCTCGCGGGTGATCTCGGTGTGATCCTCGAGATCGATGAGGATGATCCTCTGTGGAGCGAATCCATTTTCTACAAGCAACCGGGATTGGTGCGGGTGAAGTGGTGCGTGAAGGGAATGGTGGGATGGAGTGATGCCATGCGATTAGAGGAGGTGAAGTGAAACCCTCACGCAATCCCACCGTGGGTGAACTGGTGTACACGAATCACCCAACACTTCCGATCATGTTACTCGATGAGGAAAGTAGGCTAGGGTATCAACGCACCACAAGGATCTTCCCACGAGGTAACCACGCGATCGTATCACATGTGAGATCCCACATGGGAAAGTTGATCTTCTCCGATGGTACCACTGGATGGTGTAATCTCTGTTTGTTGGAGGTTATACAGTGAAACCCGGAGATCTCGTGGTACTGAAGAACGAGGAGGAGATCATGTATGATGGATTTCGTTCCACATATAGGGCAATAATGTGAATACATATTTTCACAGAGGATCAAAATATGAAACTTGCTTTTTACTTCGTAATAACTCCCAAAAGAAGGAGCACCCGCGCCTGGATCACTTCGGGCGTGATTCGGTGGTTTGAAGGAAAGAAGTTCAATCATGTATTCGCAGTTGCTGAAGATGAAAATAGAATGAAAAAGTGCTGGAATATATTCAGCTGGCGCAAACCGTGGCTCGAATATGAATCTCAGAACGTAATTGATGCATATGATACAGTAAAGCGCATTGAGCTGGATGTAACTTATGATGAATACTCTAAATTTACAACTGCTCTCTCTGGACTTGTGAATCGCCACTATGCCGTTGGGCGCCTTCTTCTGATTCCGCTTTATAGGGCAACACGGTGGAACTTTCTCACAAAATTACCCGGTGTAACATGCACCGATGGTGTTGCCTTTGGATTACAGGCTGCGGGATTGTGGAAGTGTGATGTATTGCCATCCATGGCAGGCCTTGAAGAGGTTGAGATAGTGGTGGATAGATTGCGTGTAACACGAGATAGATCTACAAGCTAAGATTCTCTTTGGGCAATATCTTCAAGAAAAATATTACGAGTAATGAATCTCAATTTTATCGTTGAATCTCAAACATTTTAGGTGATTCTGTGAAACCTGGTGATCTTGTGGAGCTCAAATCAGAGGAAGATATTGTATGGGATGATCTCATGTTTGAATGGGATCATACTCTTCTATTTGAAGATCGTGAGGCATGCAGGGATATGAGGGCACACACGAGCGAAGTAAATGAGGGAACAGTAGCAACTATTCTTCAGCACGATTCTAACTACGTTCAGGTTCTCACCCATGTTGGAATCGGGTGGAGCAGGAAGCACTACTGGCGAGTACTTACGTGAAGAACAAAAACATCGAACCTGGCATGCTACTCGTTCTCCGAAATTATCATGATCAGTGGAACACATCCCACCAACATGCCCGCCCAATTGGTTTCGTGGTAAAGGCACACATTTTCGAGAATACACAAGACAAGAGAGGAGCCTGCGCATACCAAATCCTCTTCTCTAACGGTGCGCTAGAGTATGAGATGGAAGGGTACGTGAGGAATGTATATAAGGTTGTGGAGTGAATACACTTGAAGAGATCTATCGTGGGAGAGTTGAAGTATATTCACCCTTCACGGGAAAACTCGTGAGAATTGAAGGGGTTGAGGATTATATAGATATATTCGGAATTCACCTGGGTTGTTTTCAGAACACCAAATGGGATCGTGCAGGAGAATACGTGTTTCACTCCATTCTCTCGTGTGAAGGGGTAATTCGAAGGTATTGTATAGGAAAACGTGAAGTTATCGAGAAGATAATACAGGTGATCTCGTGATGTTCAAATTTTATGGAATGAAGGATGAAGAGGTTGAATTAGAGCTAGGAAGCTTAATCACCTATATGCAAGTAAGCGGTGCTCGTTTTACTGGGATCATCTTAGGATGGGAATTTAAACATTATTTCAACTCTCCCGTTCTTACAATTCTTAAAGATTCATCAGTAATTGAAGAGATCAGAACCGATCTTATTTTTTGGTGCGAGGTGATCTCATGAAAGAAACCATACCGATCGGATCCTTCCTCGTTCCCAACGAGTACATGATGAGGAACATGAACTACACCTCGGGGATCGTGATGGAGGTGAAGGATGATCTGTGGGGGCCAAATTACAGGGTTCTCCTCTCACAAGGGTTCGATAAGTGGATCTCACACGAAACGATACTTAACCTCTTTGAGGTTCACAAGTTATAATCCCACCATGGAGTACAACACGCAGAAACGCCCCTACAAGTTCACCGCGAGGAAGTGGGATCACCGAGGGAATCAATTCGCGGGAGAGATCGTGATCCACGCGTATGATCGTGCGGAAGCGATCGAACAGTTCAAGGAAACACGATTGGAACTTCAATACGTTCCGATCGAGAACAATGTGTTTCGCCCGCTCGGAGGTGAGTGTGAGTTTTGGTGTGAACCCGCCTGAGAGCACTCCTCCCAAACCGGGAGATCTCATCCGGTTCATCGGGAAACCTGATAATCGTGGTGGGCCTGATTACGGGATAGTTCTCTCCGTGAATACAACTATGTATCAGATTGATGAGATCGAGGATGAGATCCAATATCTGCACCAGAACGGGCGGGTGCTTGATCGCTCATACCATTTCTTTAACGGAAGAAAATATATTGGGATGTGGGAGTTCGAAATTGTGAGGAGCTCTGATGAAGAAGAACAAGATAAAGGTGGGTGATCTAGTAATTTCCAACGATCTCTCGGATCGAGGTGATGAGTTTGAGCGCATCTTCGTGGATCCCGCGTACATGGATTACGAGGTGGATGCGTACGAGTTCTGGTATCCAGGGCCTGCCATGGTTCTTGAGGTAAAATCATCACCGTGGAGCAAAGCGAAGGTACTCACGGGTGATAAGATGGGTTGGATTTGGTGCGATTATCTGGAGGTGATCGGTGAAACCCGGTGATCTCGTGAGGTTGCATTCCGGAACAAACCCGAAAGAGATCGATCCTTTCTCTTACGCGATCTTTGATGATTCGAGAAGGATGTACAAAGAACAATACCTTCCAGGCAAACCTATTGGAAAGATGTTCTCCGGAGATATAGGGGTGATACTCGAAGTGGAAGCAAATCAAAAGTGCCCAATGATAAAGGTGTTGGTAAACAGGCAAGTTGGGTGGCTAGCACACTATGTTGAACTGGAGATAATAAGATGAGCGAGATATATACAGGTGTGCTACACCCAGCCCGTACCCGCTTCCTCGCGATCTTCGATTCCGAGGGTGATATTCAAGATGTGTACTCATCTAATACCGTGAGGGATGATATATTTCGTAGATGTGAATTGATGGATCGTGATTTTCCGAGTTGTGCACCACACACCCTGTGGGAACACGATGAGGGTGAATGGCACCGGCTGAAAGAACGCATCCATTCAGATCCCTCCGCGTTACGTTCTTCAATACCGATACGTACCAAGTGAAAAACCATTTACCCATGTGTTAGGTTAATATCTGTGCACATTACGTACACCAACCAACCTCTTCCAAAACAGAATTGGATTTACGAACCCATGTGGATCTCCACGTGTTTTCTCGCGAGATTGGATGGGCGTAGAATCGTTACTGTAATCGCTTGCAAGAATCACTTCTCCATTTCTCGTGAGCCTGAATGGAAGGTAATCGATTCTGAGAGGATTCAGGTGATCGAAGGGATGTTTCGGCTCGAAAGGCTTGGGCCATGAAACCGGGAACACTTCTTTGTGTGAAAAAGATATTCGAGGATCATGTTGATTCAGATCGGATTTTTGCTCTGATTGTTAGAAGGCACTCACGCTCATGGGTAGATGTGTTATGGTGCACACGTGAAATACAAAAAATGTATGTGAAAGAACTGTACAGGTACAAGGTGCTAGCGTGAATGATGTGAAAAGAGGAGATCTTGCGATATTAAAGTGGCCACCATTCACAGCGGAGAAGTTCGAACGAATTCGTGTAGGTGAATCGAGAAGATCCATCACCTTGTGGAATAACCCGGAGATGAGGTACTCCAACGGAAGGTTTCCAAATCGCGCAATCTGGGGAGATCAGGTGGTGCTCGTGTTGCAGGTGGTGAACATGGTAATCGAATTGGGTGTTTCCAACAGGATGGCCTATGTGTTCGCACCCGAGGGGTTCGGTTGGGTTCTCGCGGATAATCTAGAGGGCGTATGCTGAACATCTTCGTGGGTGATCTTGTGATACCTCGAGCCTGGCCAGAATCACATTTCTCGCTTGATGTGGAACCTAATCCTCATGATGAAATTCTCGGGCAACTGGTTCATTGGCGGCCAGGAACTGGTTTTGGCATTATTATAGCCGTGCTTCCCGTAAGGGAGAACTATCCTGCTAAATGGGTAAAGGTATTTTCACCAACCGCGGAGGGGTGGTGTTTTTCCAATGAGCTAGAGATCATCGAATGAAGTGGGAGAATGCACAGCCCGGTGATCTTATTCTCGTTCAGTTGATGAGATCCCCACCCGATGGGCTCATTTTCGTGATTGGGAACAGCAATCGATACTCCGGTGAGCGCTACATGTACATGAACGTTGTATTCTTTTCATCTGATGGTTCTTCTAATTACATAAACTTAAGTGTTGGAAGAGGATCAAAAGAGCATGTTAACTTACAGATAATCTCGAGGAAAAATGGCTGATCTCAAGAAAGCAGGAGATCTTGTGAGATTGCGAAGGGATCTGAAAGCAGGATCCTATAAAAATGATCTCTTCTTTGTGCTTGAGGTACTTGAGAGCAATTGGGGAGATCAGCGAGCCCATGCGATTCTATGGAACATCATGAGGAACGAGAAGGTTAACTTCTATTGCACGGATTTGGAGTTACTAGAAAGGAGAAGGTAAGTTGCCTAATTTACCAGGGATAGCTGTTAGTAGAGATAGGTTAAAGAAAATCACTCAAAGGCATAATGGAAACGGCCTGCTGTACTGGTACAAGAGTTGCCAAACGTGATCGAGGTTCGGAGGAGCGAAATCCACGGATACGGTGTATTCGCAACGAGGAGAATCTCGTACGGAGAGATCATACCTTCTCCCCACACTCCCAACGTGAAGGGATGGAGGAAGTTCCGTGGTTTCAACCGCTCGTGCCATCCCAATGCGATCATTCAGGATGAGGTGCATGCAGTTCGTGCCATCGAGAAGGGTGAGGAGATCACGCTCGGGTACATCACCAAGGAGTGCAGGTGCACAGCATTCCACTTTTAAAACAAATTACGCGATTGTTGTAGAGTTACCATAATGAGCAAGAAACAAACGAATCAATCCATTATTGATCGATCTCCTGGTGAGATTGTTCGTGATTTTCTAAATCTTGGCAAGGTGAAACGCCTTGTTCGTGTAGGTTCTGATGTATTTAGTGCTGCCACTCCTTACATCGAGAAGCCTTCTCCTCTCAATGCTGCACGCGCAGCGTTCATGATTGGAAAGATCATTGTGGATGATCTGGAGGTTTGGCCAGAGGATTACTTCGATGATTCCTGGGAATCTCCGTGGCCCGAGGATTTCACACGAATCATCCTCAAGGCCCTCAAAGGCAAGCCGGTTCAGGTTATTAAAACATCAGATGAGGCGATGCTCATTCATGTACATCACTTCAAGGGCATCAAGTTTGGATATGTGGCAAACAAACGGCATGAGTATGTTCCAGAGGTGTTTGTTCAACTACATGATCTCGAGAAGGCCAAAGCAGTAATCAAAGAGGAGCTGTGGCGGCTCATGAAGAACGATAATATCGTGCTTCGCCAGGTAAAGGTAAAGAGTGCCACTGCTGAGGCCTTTAACTCTATCTCTCTAGAAGTGGATGATGCCTTTCGGCCGATGCCTTCCAAACGTGCAGGTGAGTATTCGTTATACCTACGCAAGTGTATCGATGCAAATGTATCTCGTTCTGTAATGCTTTACGGGCCACCCGGCACAGGTAAAAGCACGATGGCGCGAACGATCGTGGAGAGCCTCGGCATGAAATCCTTCCGCATCCGTGTGGAGGATATTGCTCACATTGAAACGAGTGCAGTATTCGAGTCGATTTCCATCTTTGAGCCTGATGCAGTAATACTTGATGATTTTGATCGCAGTGATTCACAATCGAAATTGCTGGAAACTCTGGAGTTCTTCCAGCAACATGTGAAGCTCGTAATTGCAACTGTGAATAACAAAAATAATCTTGATGAGGCCATCCTCCGCCCCGGCAGGTTTGATGAACTTCTGCAGATCAAGCAGATGGATGATGATGTAGTTCGGGCAGTACTAGGCAACGATCACGCGGCTGCATATGATACAGTGAAGGATTGGCCAGTTGCCTTTATTCAGGAGTATGTAAAGAGGTTGAGGTTTATGAACCCAGATGAGGCAGCAGCTTCTGTAAAAGAGCTCGCACAGCGCGTGAAGAGGTTGAAGAAGTACGATGATGAAGATGAAGTTTCCCTCGACAAGACGGGAGATGATGAATCACCTTCAAAGCAACACGTGCATGCAATGCCGAATGATGGTGGTGGCTTCACCTATGTATCAGGAGATGGATTTGCAGCTGCCATCAAGAAGGCCGCGAGGAAGAAGGGCCGCGGAGCAAAGAGCCTCAAAAATCTTCTGCTGAAGGGTTGAATGCAAAACATACACACATAGATGTAAAGCGTGATGTATGCTAGATATCTGCTATCGCTTCCGTAAAGAAGAAATCAAATAGCACGCCACAGAGAAACGTTATGTTAATGAGTATTCTTGCTTGAAGAATATTTCTGTAATCAAAATGTTTACAGATTTCTCCTTTTCGCTTTGCTTGAGTTGGAAATTTCCAACTAAAAAAAGTTTATAACTACTTGTGTGATTCATAGTTATAATCATATGAATCATGAAACACGAGTACAGCATGGCAACCCGAAGCCCTCAAGGGCCAGCTAAGAAACCGGGGGAAGCTTGTACCGATTTTCAGATGCATAAATCTCAAATTCTTGCAGCTGACAAGAGAAATTTGTTTGATTACTCGGAGTTTAGGCTTAGAAGGTATATTTCTCAGTTAACTGATGATCAGCAAAAAACAACCTTATCAGACATTCTCGTAAAATACAGAAAAGGTTTGGTGGCAATAGCCTGGAAAGGCGGAAAACCTATTTGGATTTCTGTTACCAAAGAAACCAGTTGTTAAACTTTTCCTTGCGCTTGAATTAGATTATTCAGTATGAAAGATTGTAGTACTGTTGAATATACTAAAGTAATTTTTTCTGTGGATGCTCGTAGATCCCTCTTTAAGGGGCTTGAAATCACAGCAGAAGCTGTTTCAGCGACGCTCGGTCCAAAGGGGAAATGTGTTCTCATTCAAGCGGAGGGAGAATCTCCTATTGTCACGAAGGACGGTGTTACTGTTAGTAAGGCTGTAAAGCTTCGTGATCCAGTACAGCGTATGGGAGCTCAACTGATAAGAGAAGCAGCTTCTCAGACGAACGACACAGCTGGTGACGGAACAACCACATCAACGGTTCTTACTCATGCCATGGTGAAAGAAGGTCTCAAGCTTCTTGAAGCTGGTTTCTTAGCAAAAGAATTGTGCGAAGGTATTGAATCAGGATCTAGAACTGTCATCAGCATGCTGAAAGAGTCTTCTCGACAGCTTACTACTTCAGAAGAAATTGCACAGATTGCTACAATATCTGCTAATGGCGATAAAGTTATTGGAGATCTCATCTCCGAGGCTATGAATAAGGTAGGCCATGATGGTATCATTACTGTTGAAGATGCAAAGGGAATGACTACTTCGCTCGACATGGCAGAAGGTATGCAGATTGACCGCGGATATCTGTCTCCATACTTCATCACCAATTCAGAAAAGATGCATGCATCATATATAGATGCAAAAGTGCTGTTGGTAGAAAATAAGTTGACATCAATGCGCGAACTCGTGCCGCTTCTTGAAAAGGTGATGCAGGCTCGAATTCCTTTGCTCATTATTGCAGAAGAAGTAGAGGGCGAGGCACTTCAAGGGCTTGTTGTTAACAAGATGAATGCTAATCTTCCTGTCGTAGCAATTAAATCTCCTGGGTATGGTCAGCACAGGGAGGAGCTCCTTCGAGACATCTCTGTTCTTACAGGAGGAAAGATAGTATCAGCATCTGTCGGGGTGAAGTTATCGGACATGAAGCTGTCTGATCTGGGTTCGCTCAAGAAAGTTGTAGTAGACGCAAAGAATACAACACTTGTGGCACAACCTGTCACAAAGGAAGCAGTAGAGAAGCATGTGGCAGAACTCAAGGCCCAAATGCAGGATATTACCCTTACGCCTGATGAACTTAACAAGCTTCGTATTCGTATTGCCAAGCTTGCTAGCGGTGTTGCACTTATTAAAGTAGGTGGCGCCACGGAGCAAGAGATGATCGAAAGGAAGTATAGAATTGAAGATGCTCTTCACGCAACACGTGCCGCCGTTGAGGAAGGCATTGTTCCCGGAGGCGGAATGGCACTCTTTAATGCATGGAGCGCGCTTACGCAACAAGGCAGTCTTTCCGAAATATCTCCAGGTGAACGGATTGTATTGGAATCTTGTCTAGCACCCATTAAGAGAATCTCAGAAAATGCAGGTCAGAGCAAGGATGTTATATTAAATGAATTAAAAAAACTGAAGGCAGAGAACAAGGATCTTGGTTACAATGCAGCAACAGGTGAATACGTGGACATGGTTACTCAAGGTGTAATAGATCCAGTCAAGGTAACAAGAACCGCTATGAAAAATGCAGCTTCAGTTGCCATAACATTTCTTTCTTTAGACGCTGTCATAATTGAAGACAAGAACTAATACATAGTGTATGAATAGAGGCTCTTTAGTAGTTACTAAGAACAGGTGGAGTTTATGTTCTTTATCATTAGGAATTATTATAGAGAAAATTGGCAACACAACTGCCGATGAAATCTGGGTTGTCATGTGGTCAGGAAAGGAATCTCCGTCTTTTCAAGCGCATATAGAAGATTCTCTTGTTGAAATTTCTGAGCGGAATATGGAAGAAATAGGTCAAAGAGGATGCATATCAATGTAGGAGATTTAGTTCAGTGCAGTAGGCTAAAGGGACCGAGAATCGGGCTTGTTGTTGACAAAAAGTTTCCAAACGATGGACTAGTAGTTTCTATGCACGCGAGACATTTGTTGAACAGTTACGGAAGCATATATTATGTTTACTTCTCAGGAGAAGGAAAGCAAGGTCCCTTCTATGAGGCTGATCTTAAGCTTCAACAATCATTTCAAATTGGTGAAAGCATAGATGAATGAATCTTAAGCAACGCGTCAATGTTGGAAAACAGCACAACGTAGCTTTCTCCAAAAGAACACAAGATTATGCCTGTATCCCCGGGCTTTACCAAATGCCAAGCCGTGTGTCCACTTTCGTCTTCCTTTGCACTCGGGGCCCTGTACTCTGACCACCATACAAATTTAACCTGGGAACCCACAAACAGCATAATTTAATTATTCAAGATCAAAAGGTTGAATTGAAATCGTTAAAAATATCAGGAAAAGATTTCATATTTTCTAACTACATGTCTTGTGTTGATCAAGAAGATATTGATTATCATAATGATCAATTTTCAAAAGAATCGCTGGTGGCAGCATGTGGTGTCGATTTAAAAGATAACTGTCTTATAGTTGTTTCTTTTTTGGGCGAAGTAATGTTTATTAAACCACGCGGACGTTTAATTCCCGTCCATGCTGAAATAATTCTATTCGGAAGAGCAATCAAAATTTATCTTAGCAATGGCGCCGAAGAAATCGTTGAATCAAAAATTGCTATATCGTTGGCTGATAGTCAAGATGTTAAATCTCAATTATACATTAACAATAGTTACATTTGCGACATAATGTCAAGTGAGCAAGATGAAAATTAAGATAAAAGACGTGAGGAAAATTATAAGGGAAGAAGTCGAAAGAATGATCAGAAGATCCGCAGGATTTGTAGGATCTCTTGACATAGGCGGTAGAAATAAAGGCAATGCTGAACTGTCTCCACAAGGGCTCGGCGACGAAGAAGAAGAAGAAAATGGCAAAGAACAACAAGAGAAGTAATTCACACACAGACACAGTTGACAACTCTCGACAAGACAAGATAGAACTTGAAGGAGTTGTGACAGATGCACTTCCTGGTACGTGGTTTAAGGTAAATGTAGAAAGCGGTCAAGAAGTACTTTGCACTTTATCTGGCAAGCTTCGACAAAACCACATACACATTCTACCTGCAGACCATGTCGTTATAGAAATTAGTCCGTATGACATGACTCGTGGTCGAATTATGTGGAGGAAGTAATGAATGAATGGTGTTTGCAGCATCCATACTTAACGTTCTTCATAGCGATTAGTGTTATCTCTAATCTCAGCGCTATATTTGCAAGGATAGTAGAGATCTTTATTAAATCTAAGCCCACCACTATCAACATGTCTGTTGATCCAAACAAGCTTTTAAAGCCGGATGAAGACAGACATGTTGATAGTAATGTACATTAATATAATTAATTCTATGAAGTTAACCGTAGGTCAATTACGTGGAATAATCAGAGAAGTAATGACAGAAGCCGGTGGTGCATCTCCAACTCCTCCGCGGCCCAACGTTCGAAATGCTATGTCTCCAAGCATGGCAGATAGAGAACAGTTGGGCCGCATTACCATAAGAGATAAGGACGATCCTGACGTACTTGCGCCACACCTGCAGGAACCAGAGGAAGATCATGAAGATTGCTGGGGACCTGTACCTCCTGTGGCATCTAATCCTTATGCGATGCCTGACTTCTATTCAAAAGACTTCAATGTCATTCCGACATCGACAACAAGGCGATAAACGGAGTGTGCTTAAGACCATGAAGCTCACAGCCAAGCAACTCCGTTCACTCACCAGAGAGGCAGTAGAAGAAGCAGTGTCTTGTATTGACGAGAAAGACAAGCTCGAGCCCGTCGGTCACGAAGACGATGATATCAATAACGACTGCAAAAAAGACAAAATCGGTGATTACCTTCGTAATCGCCGTAATGCATTTGGTCGTTCTATGAAGTCAGGAAAGTAATTACTCCGATAGTCTCTTCGCCTCTGACATCACGAAGCTATTGAGACGTGAAAACATTCGACCTAATTCGAGGATGTCAACCTTCTTGAGCCTGAACATTTCATTGTAAGGAACGTTCTTCTTCCTCAATCTGCCCTCTTCCATGCTAAAGACTGGTACAAGAACAAGGTGTCCATAGATGAGCCGACTGTTAGGAACTTTACCTGTTACAGGATCTGTCCATCCTTGTGACATGTAGGTGGAGGACTTACATCGCTTGTACTCAGACCAAACCAGCCCTCCATTGCACGGATGATCCATGATGATCCTGTAGATCATCATGGCATTATAGGACATCGTCCTGTGCATCACAAGATCGCCAACATTGAATCCTCTCGCAATCATGGAATCATCCAGCCACTTTGGGCGTGGATTAAGGTCCGCCATCTTTAGGCCGAGAGGAATGGGTTGTCCATTGTGATATGGCATGCGTTATGCTTCTTTTGAGCTGGCGGTGAGATTTGCACTCACGTGAACTTTCGTTGCCGCATTACAAATGCGGTCCATTCGGCTACTCTGGCACACCAGCAGATTTTAATTTGTTAATTATTTGGAGCGGTATGTCGGCCCTGCCCCGACGACCTGCTGAGTGGAAGTCAGCCGTTCTACTAACTGAACTAATACCGCAATTTATATCCTATGCTACCAATGCTCGAAGCTTGTCCTTCGAGGTAAGACCGACAACCGTGCCTGTCTTCTCTCCGGACTTGAATGCGATCACCGTTGGAACACCTCGAACTCCCATCTTTTGGGCCGAAAGAGGTGCTTCATCGATATCCACCTTACAGACATTCGCCTTGCCGATGAGCTCTGTCGCGAGACTCTCTACGATAGGTGTGAGCATCCTACAAGGACCACACCACGAGGCGGAGAATCCCACGAGGACAGGCACATCAGAGTTCTTGACGAACTCTTCAAAGTTCTGATCATTAAGATAGATTAAGTCGGACATGTATTAAAATCTTTAAAGTAGAAGTTTTAATTCTTCTAGTTAATACTACTCATTAATTCCCGCATGGTTAAAAATTATTTTCTTTGCTTCATTAAATTTTGTCCATACAGTCACAATCTTTGATGTCAAAGATCATCAACAATATTGCAAGTCTATACTGAACTATTTCAGCTATAGGTTTGTGTTACGTTGGCTTCAACCCAAGCGTACGTTCCGGAATAAACACCGTAAGCTGTAGATCCAACAGACCAATTTGGGCCTATCGTTACAGGTTTTTGGTTTCCTATAAAAACACCAGAAGCAGTCCAGCCAGAATTGTTTGATGCAGAATTTCTAGTAGTTGCATTTCCGCCACCGCTGTAGTTACCCTGCCAAGTACCTCCAGCAAACAAGCATCCTTCTACTAGCCAGGTGTCTATGCTTTCGTTATCATAATGCGTGCTGAACCTACCGTTCGCATTAACTTCTCTAAATACGCAATTATAAGTCTCTCCGAACGTCCGCCATCTTAT
>SXGT01197026.1_pt1 | contig 35896 bp, 31 predicted proteins | sample 3176221 | NCBI WGS metagenome assembly SXGT01 (sample SAMN11356862, study PRJNA531348) | freshwater metagenome | isolation source: freshwater sample F1-120 | place: China: Fuxian Lake, Yuxi | collected 2017-12-25 | reverse complement strand
GGGCCAGGGACTGCTCGCGGGTTTCGCGGCCGATGACGGACTGGAAGTCGCGGACCATTCGAGGAAACGGATGCGGGCCGATGACCGAGCCGATGATGTAGTGCGTAGTCTCGACGGAAGCCATCCAGTCGCGCAGCGCTTCGTTCACCGCGTCCCGCAGAGTCCGCGAGCCGCTGGTCACTGGGCGCACCTCCGCGCCGAGTAATTTCATGCTGTTCACATTCGGGGCTTGCCGCCGAATATCCTCTTCTCCCATGTAGACGACGCAGGGAATTCCAAAATGGGCACACGCCGTCGCCGTCGCCACGCCATGCTGCCACGCCCCCGTCTCGGCAATCACCCGTCCCTTCTTCATCCGCATCGTCAGCAGGGCCTGGCCAATCGTGTTGTTAATCTTGTGAGCCCCGGTGTGATTCAGGTCCTCGCGCTTCAGCCAGATCTGCGCTCCGCCGCATTTTTCCGTCAGCCGTTTGGCAAAATAGAACGGGCTGGGCCGGCCAACGAAATTTTGCCGCAGATCGGCAAGCTCGGCCTGAAACGCGGCATCCTGGCGGGCCAGGTCATATTCCCGCGCCAGCTCCTCAAGGGCGCGAGTCAGCGTCTCGGGGACATACCTTCCGCCAAAGTCCCCGAACCGACCGGCCTGGTCGGGGACGAGGGATGAAGCGGGCGTTTTGAGCGTGGCGAACATAACACTGTTTGTTGAATGAGTCCGCGAGCCTGTTCTTCTAAGTATAGCAGTGCCAAAGCTTTACGGCAGGCGGCAAAGAGCCATTTTACTGGTCTCGCTTCTCCGCGAGCGGGGGAGACAACGGTGACAAGACTCGGCAATCACCCTGCACTGGGAGGAAACGCAGAGCCGCCTCCACTTCCCCAAACTGGGAACCTGCCGCGTTCTTTCAATTCAGTTACTCTTTCCGATGGCTATCAAAACATTCAATAGAAACCGAAAATCTGCGAGCTACTTAGCTCTTTTCGATCAGCTTCTTCACCAGCGTCGCCACCAGTTCCGGCTTGTCTTGCTTGCGGAGGTGGGCGATGACGTCGGGTTTTACGCCGAGTTTGCTGAGGTGGAGGGCGACGCTGTCCCAGTGCTTGGCCCGCTTTTTACCTTCGGTGAGGTAGAGCTCAGTGACCAGCTCTTGGACCCGCTGGAGCGCGATGTCTTCGCGGTTGTCGTAGAAATTCTTGATCGCCTTTTGCTGGAATTTAGTGTATTCGGCCATGGGGGCGGGCGGGTGAGGGGATACTGGGGTGGAGAGATGAGGGGTTATATCCGGTGTTTCAGGCGGTCGGCCAGGCGGCGGAGGGCGTCGCTGCTGTCGCCGACGGGGATGTGGGCATGGATGAGGCTCAGGCCTTTGCGGTCGGCCCAGGCTTTTTCCATTGCCGTGGCAAACTCCCCTTCGGTTCGGACTTCGTAGCCCGTGCCGCCGCCGAGTATGCCCGGCAGCTCGCTGTATTTCCAGGGGTTGATCTCGTTAAAGTCCCACTCCCCCGCGTGCAGGAACCGCTCGGTTCCGTATCCGTGATTATCGAGCACGATCACCACCGGATCATAGCCGGCCCGGATGATGTTCGATAATTCCATCCCGGTCATTTGAAACGCCCCGTCCCCGCAAATGACCAGCACACGGCTCTTGGGGCGGGCGGTTAAGGCCCCCAGGGCGGCGGGGACGCCGAAGCCCATCGAGGTATAGTAGGCCGGGCTGATGAACTCCGTTCGCTGATGGATGGTGAGCTCCGTGGCGGCGAAGAGAGAATCGCCGATATCGGCAATGACAATCGTGTCCTGGCCGATCTGCTCATCGATTCGGGCGATCATCCGGCGGATGGTGAGGGGAGCCTTTGGTTTCAGCGAGAATTTCTCTTTGGGCTTTTTGATGGCGGCGGGAATCGGCCGGCTGACGAGTTGAAGCTTGCGGGCGGCCAACTTGTCGAGAAAGTCCCCCAGCTCGACGCCGTGGTAATGGTGATGGCGGATGCGGAGTTGCTCGCTGGTGACGTAGATGCATTTGGCCGGGTCGAGGTTGGCCGTGAAGATGCCGAGGTTGATGTCGGTCATGAACGCCCCGAGCAGGAGGACGCAGTCGCTCTCTTCCACGAACTTGGTTACCTCCGCGTGCCCCATCGCCCCTTCGTAGAGACCGATATAGAGCGGGTGTTTCTCCGGCACAACGCTTTTCCCCAAGAGGGTCGCCGCCATCGGCATGCCGAGCTTCTCCGCCAGGCCGATGACTTTGTCTTGCAAGGCGAAACGATGGATTTCCACGCCGGCGATGATCACCGGCCGCTGGGCATTCGCAAGCAGGACCGCAGCTTCGTCGGCGGCTTCGTCGGCAGCCTGCTGGTCGCTCTGGGACTCGCTCTTCTGCCAAGTGTGCGAAATGTGTGGCACCACCTCGACCATGTCGCGGGGGATTTCGATGTAGACGGGCCGCTTGAAACGGGCGGCCGTGTCGAGGACGCGGTCGATCTCGCGAAAGGCGATGACCGGGTCGTTCAGCTCCGTGCAGGCGACGCAGAGCTTTTCGAAAACCTCAAACTGCGTCCGAAAGTCTTTCACCTTGTGATGCAGCAGCGGGTTGTTGACCCGTTCCCCCACCCCCGGTGAGCCGCTGATGACGACGACCGGGGATTTTTCGGCATACGCTCCTGCGGTGGAGTTGCAAACCGAAAGTCCGCCGACGCAGTAGGTGACAACAACCGCGCCCATGCCGTTAATTCGGGCATAAGCATCCGCCGCGAAGCCGGCGCAATCTTCCCGCGTGCAACCGACGACTCGAACGGGACTCTTCGACAGTTGTGCGTAAAAGCCGAGGATGTAGTCGCCCGGAATGCCGAAGGCGTCCCGAATGCCGTAATCCTGCAAGCGGCGGATCAGGTACTGGCCAATTGAGAGCCCTTTCGCGGGCTTCATCGCCGCGTGGCCGCTGCTGGGAACGTCGGGAAGGGTCTCGAGCCGCGACATGGTGTACCTCCGTGAGATGTTCTCCTTTGCCCGTATGTCCGCTCACGGAGTGAGCTGACTACCTTAAGGATATGCAATCGGCCGGTTTGGTGGAGCGCGAATTTGCGGGGCGAAGCGATTATGCAGGGGAAATTCCTGGGCCAGCGACCGGCCAATTCGCAACGTATTATTGGGTCTGTGAATCCATCTGGCTACTCCTCGTGAAGGTGACCATGTCTTGCCACCATCGTCGCGGCTCGACCGCTGTGGAAGTCGCGTTGGTTTTGACCCTGCTCGCTTGTGGGCTGCTGATTTCGTACGCCCGTCTCGGTGGGGAGGCTCGCAGCGTGTTAAGCCGGTTGACGCTGGACAATCTTGCAAGTTCGCGTCCCGAGAACGGCTCCTTCGCGACGAGCAAGGAAGCTGCATCCTCGGAAATGCGCACCGTAAAGAAGCGAGAGGATCGTACGCCCATTGCGGTAATTTTTCTGTCGCTGGCGGCAGTTTTTGGATATCTAGGCCTGGCCACGGTGATGACCCTGCGCAAACGGCGGACTGTGGCTCAGGACGCCGAGTTGCCGCCGGAGCCCGTGGTTAAAGTCTCCGAACTGCCAGAAGCCCTGTTTGCCAAGCGCCAGGATCTGCTGCATCTTTTTGAGAATCTAATCTCGGACGGCGCCGGCGAACCTGCAACCGTTGAGCTGGTGATGTCCAGCCGCCTCTCCATTGCCCACCCGCAGACACTTGTGGAGGAATTGCGACGGAGAATGAAGGCAGAGCGGCTGAGGCATTTTCTGATTTGCGACACGCAGGGGAAACTGTTGGGCATGGTCAGCGACCGAGACCTGGCGAAATCGGGTGAGACGGCGGAGCGAATCATGTCGAAGTCGCCGCTCACCGTCGGCCCCCAAACGCCGCTGATCACCGCTGTGACGATTCTCATCAATCGGCGATTCTCGTCGCTACCCGTCGTTGTGGACGGCAATCTCGTCGGCATCTTGACGACGACCGATATCCTGCTGGCAATGCAAGCGACCGTGATGCTTTTGCAGAGGAAATAGGCGACCTTCAGACTAACGTCGGCTATCCTCCGGCGGCCTTGCGGTGATATGAATGGGAGGCGCGGGTGCCAGATCTCTTGGTGGCCAGCTGGGGTTCAGGGTTTGGCGCTGCCGCCGCTGTCGCGTTTTCGCTATCCACCAGCAACGCCAGGAGGGACATCCCGCAGCGGTGCGATTTGCGATCGCTCTTGGAGCATAAAGAATCCCGAGCCACGCGAGTACCTCAGGACTTGAGTTGGCAACTTGGGATGGCGCGGCGCTTGTCGTCGTGCTAATTCACGCGGTGCGTGGTGGAATCGAGTGTGTAAGCCGCGCCGTTGGTCGGGTTGGTCGGCAGGGCTTGCGGGAAAAAAGTGGCGTCAGCGCCAATGTCGCTGAGGTTGTCCGCAGGCCAGGTTCCCTTTTCGAAGTACCAGCGCTCGACCGCCAGATTGATCTCCAACCTGTTCTGGGCATCGGCCTTCGCCTTGGCCGTGGCAGTGGAGATCGAGATGCGGGGAACGACAACGACCGCAATAATGCCCAGGATCGTCACGACGGCCAGAAGCTCCAGCAGCGAAAAGCCGCGGCGCTTGGCCGTTGGTCGAGAGCGCCGGTAAATCATGATTTCTTCTCCCAAATATAAGGCTGTGGGCAAGCCGCGACACTTGCTATGCGGGATGCCGCATCCCTGAAAACTAGCTTGTAGAACGGAAGCGGGTAACTATTCGGGGCAGATGTCGCAAGTGGTTTCTGCGCTCTTGCGGCCCACTTCCTTACAACGCAAATAGGCCTCCTAATGCGTAGGTCCGGTCACTCGGTGGGTGGCCGAATCGAACTGATATGCGGAGCCTTCCTCGGGGCACATCGGCAGTCTCTTGGGAAAAAAGCGTCTGAAAAACGCCAATATCGAAGAGTCCCATTGCCGGCCACGCTTCCCAGGAGGACTCAATGCTTCAATCGTCGGCAGCATGAACTGTCGCATGGACGGCCTTGGGGCCGGCTTGCTAGCGAGCATCGAGTCAGGGTGGCAAGCAGCGTGCACCGAAATTGTGCTAGCCTTGCGTCAAGTCTAACGCGGCAATGCGGCGAACGACGGTTTACTCCTATGTCTCAACGAACCGATAACAATTAGTCAATTCACGAAGCGGTCGTGCCGCAACGTGTGGGCAGGGAGGCTCATGTGCGGACGATTTCGGTGCTAGCAATCGGCCTAGCCTTAATGACTGGCTGCCAATCCGCTAGCCAGGTCGCGCCACCGAGCGAGCCCGTATTCTTCATGCGGCGATTGTCAAGCTCCGAGGTCGCCCCCCCCATCCCTTCCCATCGGCAAACGCTGGTTCAGCCGGCGCGGTTTGACGAGGACGTTCCCAGGCCCGCGCCTGACGCGGAAACGGTTCCTCAGGCACCACTTAAGCCGGTTGCCGCGGGAACTTTGACCTTGGCACAACTCGAGGAAATGGCGCTATCCGCCAATCCTTCGATCGCCCGCGCCGCGGCTCTCGTACAGGCAGCCAGTGGAAACCACACCCAAGTTGGCCTCCCTCCGAATCCAACGGTGGGCTACGAAGGGCAACAAATCGGCAGTCGCGGCCTGGCGGAACAAGACGGCATCTTCATCAACCAGGAAATCGTGCGCGGGGGGAAATTAAGGTTGAACCGACAGGTTGCGGCTCAAGAATGGGCGCGGGCCGAGCACGAACTCGCCGCCCAGCAGCAGCGGGTGCAGACCGATGTACGAATCGCCTATTACAACGTGCTGATTGCGCAGTCGCAGGAGGATCTGTACAGAGAGTTGGTCGACAGCGCCAAAGCGATCATGGACTACAACGACAGGCTCCAAAAGGCGGGAGAACGGAGCCGTCCCGAAGTAATTCAGGTAACGCTCGAACGAGAAAAACTCATCACGGGACAGCGGAACGCCGGGCGGCGGCGACAAGCGGCCTGGCAAGAATTGGCGAGCGTCGTGGGTGACTCGCGATTGCCTCAAGCTCGTCTCGCGGGAGATGCGGACGAATCGCACACCAATTATGACTGGGACGGTACACTCCAGAAGTTGCTCAGCACCAGCCCGGAGATTGGTGCCGCTATCGCCAACGTGGAGCGTGCCCGTTGGGCGGTGCAACGAGCACTGGCCGAAAAGACGCCGAACGTGACCGTGCAGGGGCTCGTGAACGCCCGCGATAACGGCATCGGCGGCCGCTCGGACGGCTCGCTCACCATCGGTGTCCCGTTCCCCCTTTGGAACCGGAACCAGGGTGGAGTCTTCCAGGCACAAGGTCAAGTCATTGCCGCCGAGAGGGCCCTGGAGCAGTTGGAACTCGACTTGCAAAGTCGCCTGGCGGCAGTCTTTGAGCGCTATGGCAATGCCAGGGATTATGAAGATCGGTATGAAAAGATTTTGAAGGGCCTGACCGACGAGTGGCTCCAGCGGAACGAGGAACTGCGAGAAGGGGGCGAGGCCTCGCAACTGGACGTGATCCTGTTTCAACGGACCTATGCTCAAACCAGACTCGATTACTTGGACGCCGTGCGCGAACGGCGCAAGGCGGAAGCCGAAATCGAAGGACTGCTCTTGTCGGGGAGCTTGCAGAACCGCTAATGAGTGGCATTGTTGCCTTCAATACAAGATATTTTGGCATTGACTTGCCCGCCAAATGACGAAGAATTGAGGATAATGCGCCTTATCGTCTCCCTGATAACCGTCGCGGCATTTTTGCTCCACCTGGGGCTGGGTTGCGGTGCGCACCATGAGCATGGAACGACGCGGATCCACTGCACCAAATCCGTTGCACCGATACACGCATCCTGTCACCACGGCCATTCCCATGGTCACGAACAATCGGCCCCCGATTCCGAAACGCCCGATCATCCCGGTGGTTCCGACGAAGATTGTCACGAGACTGCATGCACGTTTCTGGTGACAGTCAAGACGACCGTCGTTCCGGATACGCTGGTTACCGCTTTACCTCCTATCGTACTGGACGCGGAGGTTGCTCAAACCGCATCCTCTTCCGCTAGCTGGCAACGCGACACGGGGGACCACTTGCGGCTCCCGGTGCGCTTGCATCTCTTCAATCAGGTCTTATTGATCTGATTTCTTGGACCGACTCCCGGCTGAAGGCCGCAGCATCTTGCGCTGCGCTGATTTGTTCTGGCTGTACCGAATGTTGTTTTGGAGGTCATTACGATGTCACAAGCAACCCCTCAACCGCGTTTTTCGCGGGCGACTCTTGGCCCGTGGTTTTACGTCGCCTTGGTCTGCATCATGTTTCTCGTCGTGGCCATCCTGCAGAATCTGTGGCTGCCGCACGTGCGCGGCTGGCTGGGCATCGAGAATTCCCAAATTGCTGGCTCCGACGACAAGCACCAGGAAAACGAGCCTACGGGAGAGGGACACAAAGGCCACGACCACGCCGGCCACTATGAGGGGAATTCCATCGAGGTGAGCCTGCAAGCTCGGAAGAACCTCGGCATTGAAGGTAAAGGGGGCATCGTCAAGATCGAGCTTCAGCCCTTTACCCGTACCATCTCGCTACCAGGCATTGTTGCGGAGCGGCCGGGGCGGTCCAGCGTCCAAGTTACCGCCCCTTTGACCGGAATCATCACCAAGATTTATCCGACTCAAGGCGAGGCGGCTGTTCCCGGTCAGAAGCTGTTTGACATTCGTTTGACGCACGAGGAGCTTGTGCAGTCGCAAGCAGAATTGCTGAAAACGGCTGAGGAACTGGAGGTCATTGGCCGCGAGATCGCCCGGATTGAAGTGCTGACCAAGGACGGTGCACTGGCGCGTAAGCAACTGCTCGAGCGCCAATACGAACAACAGAAGCAGCAGGCCGCCCTCCGTTCGCAAACTCAGGCCCTCATCCTGCATGGCCTGACAGCAGGTCAGGTGGATGAAATCGTCAAGAAGCGGACGCTTCTGCAGTCGCTGACCGTAGAAGCGCCTGGTCCCACGGACCGGATGGCCGCCGCCGAGGAACCCCGCTTCTTTCAGGTCCAGAATCTCAAGGTCTCCCAGGGGCAGCATGTCACCGCGGGCGACACCTTGGCGGTTTTGGTCGATCACTCAGAGTTGTTCATTGAAGGAAACGCTTTTGAACGCGACATTGCCGAAATCAATCGGGCCGCCGCCGCCGAACAGCCGTTGACGGCGCTGATGGAAATCGAAGGCAAACAACCCCAAACGGTCAAAGATTTGCGGCTCCTCTATGTGGACTCGCAGGTCGATCCCGAGTCTCGCACGCTTCATTTCTACGTGACGCTTCCCAATATGGTGGAGCAAAACAAGCAGGATGGCGACCGCCGGTATGTCTCCTGGCGGTATCGGCCTGGCCAGCGCACCCAGTTGCTGGTGCCCGTCGAAATCTGGAAAGACCGGATTGTTTTGCCAATTGAGGCAATCGTGGAGGAAGGCGCTGAGACGTATGTCTTCACGCCCAACGGCGACCACTTCGACCGCCGCGCGGTGCATGTCGAGTACAAGGATCAAACTTCCGTCGTCGTCGCCAATGACGGCGTGCTCTTTCCTGGCGACTCGGTGGTGAAAGTCGCGGCGAAGCAACTGCAACTGGCGCTGAAAAACAAAGCGTCCGGCCCAGCCGATCCGCATGCGGGTCACAACCACTAGTCTCAGAACCTCGCGACACTTCGCCATGTTCAACGCCATCATCAAATCCGCGCTCCGCTACCGGATGATCACGATCGCGCTGGCGCTCGTTCTCACCGTCTACGGCAGCTATGAATTGTCGCAATTGCCGATTGACGTGTTCCCGGACTTGAATCGGCCGCGCGTGACGGTGATGACGGAAGCCTTGGGACTTGCGCCGGAAGAAGTCGAGACGCTCATCACGTTCCCGCTGGAGTCGTCTCTGAACGGCGCTACAGGAGTTCAGGCCGTCCGCAGCTCGTCGGGCGTCGGGCTGTCCGTGATCAACGTCGAGTTTGAGTGGGGCACCGATATCTTCGTGGATCGGCAGATCGTGGCGGAAAAGCTGGCGCTCGCCGCGGACCGCATGCCCGAAGGCGTCAAGCCGCAGATGGCCCCGATTTCGTCCATCATGGGCCAGATCTTGCAGGTCGGCATTTACAGCGAAGGGAACAAGACCAATCCCATCGAGGTCCGCACGCTGGCGGACTGGGTCATTCGCCAGCGTCTGTTGACGATTCCCGGCGTTGCCCAAGTCATCACGATGGGGGGAGGCCGCAAGCAGTACCAGGTGCTCGTCGATGCCGATGAGCTGCGAAAATATGACATTACGCTGGAAGAGGTCGAACAGGCTGTCGCGAACAGCAACTCGAACGCCACAGGCGGCTACCTGGACGAAGGGGGCGATGAGCTGCTCGTCCGGGCGATGGGCCGCATTCAAAACGCCAAGGATCTGGAAAGCGTCGTTGTGAAATCGGGTAAAGACCGCCCCGTCCTCCTGGGGCAAGTCGCCCGCATCCGAGAGGCGGCTCAGGTCAAGCGGGGTGACGCAGCCGTGGACGGCGCGCCGGCAGTCATGATCACCATTGCCAAGCAGCCGGGGGCCGACACGCGGCTGCTAACCACTAACATCATTAAGGCGCTGGAAGAGCTGAAGCCGTCACTGCCGCCGGACATCCGCATTAATACCGAGGTCTATCAGCAAAAGGAATTCATCGACCGGAGCATCGAGAATGTCGTGGAGGCCCTGGGCGACGGCGGCATTCTGGTCATCATTGTCCTGTTTCTGTTCTTGATGAACTTCCGCACCACGTTCATCACGCTCACCGCCATCCCGCTTTCCATCGTGGTAACAGGTCTGGTCTTCAAGTGGTTCGATATGTCCATCAACACGATGACGCTCGGAGGTTTGGCCGTGGCCGTTGGCGAGCTTGTCGATGACGCCATCGTCGATGTGGAGAACATCTTCCGCCGCCTCCGCGAGAACCGGCACAGTTCGAACCCCAAGTCTCCGCTCCGAGTCGTCTATGAGGCCAGCAGCGAAGTTCGTAACTCGATTGTGTTCAGCACTATCCTGGTAGTGTTGGTGTTCGTGCCGCTGTTCGCCCTGGGGGGAATGCCGGGCAGACTGTTTGCCCCGCTGGGAGTGGCCTACATCGTTTCGATTATTGCCTCGCTCCTGGTGTCGCTCACGGTCACGCCGGTCCTTTCCTACTGGCTGCTGGCGCAGAAGAAGCTATGGCCGTTTGTGGCCCCTTTCATGGCGGTGGGCATTTCGGCGCTGGTCTTTTACTGGGTCGTGCCACGATTGGCAAACCTCATTGAGTTGCCGTGGCTAAATCTGCCCGCACCAATCGTGTGGACCCTGGCGGGGTCGGTGGTTGCCTGGCTCTTGATTTGGCTTTCGGATCGCCCCACCGAAGACGAGCATGACGGGCCACTCCTCCGCGTTCTGAAGTGGATCGCGGGATTTGCCATTCGCCTGAGCGTCCGACACCCCTGGCCCATTTTGGCGTCAGTCACCGCGGCAGTGGCCGTGAGCATCTTCGTTGTCACCCAGTTAGGTATAGACTTCTTGCCTCCATTTAATGAAGGAAGCGTGCAAGTCAATGTACTGCTGCCGCCGGGCACGTCACTGGCCACGTCCAACCGGATTGCCGGCATGATCGATGAGCGTATTACCAACATCGAAGGCGTGGTAGCGTTCGGACGCCGCACGGGGCGAGCCGAACTGGACGAACACGCCGAAGGAGTCAATGTTTCCGAGATCATTATCAGTTTCGATCCAAACTCCGGCCGAAGCCGCGCGGCCATTCTGGAGGAGCTGCGCGAGGAGCTCACGCAGGTTCCCGGCGTAGTAATCTCCGTGGAACAACCGCTGGCCCACCTCATCTCGCACATGCTTTCCGGCGTGAAGGCCCAGGTGGGAATCAAGCTCTACGGCGACGATCTGCACATCCTGCGGCAAAGGGCCAACGAAATGAAGGCCGCCATGGCGGACGTTGATGGCGTCAAGGACTTGATGGTGGAGCAGCAAATCGAAATTCCGCAGCTGCTCATCAAGTTGGACCGAGTCCGCCTGGCCCAGCACGGGCTGACGTCGGATTACGTCAATGAATTCATCGAAACGGCCATGAACGGCCGCGTCGTGTCCGAAGTGGTCGTCGGCGAACGCAAGTTTGACCTGCTCGTCCGGTTGGATGACAAGTTCCGGCAGGACCCCTTGCTAATGCGGCGGTTGTCCTTGAATCTCCCCTCGGGGGGCCGGATTCCGCTCGAAGACGTGGCTTCCATTCGCCGCGACAGCGGCCCCAATACAATCAACCGCGAAAACGTGCGGCGGCGGATCGTGATCCAGTGCAATACCGCGGGGCGGGACCTGAGCAGCGTCGTCACGGATATTCAGAAGCGTCTTGACCCCATCCAGAAGTCATTGCCCACGGGATACTTCATCGAGTATGGCGGCCAATTTCAGGCCCAACGAGAATCCACTCGCGTGATCGGCCTCTTGAGTCTGATTTCTCTGGCCGCCATGTTCCTGGCGCTGCATACCCTCTTTCGCTCCACAAATCTGGCGCTGCAAGTCCTTACCGCTTTGCCGATGGCGGCAATTGGCGCGGTGACCGCTTTGGTCGTCACGGGCCAGTCGCTGACCGTCGCCAGCATGGTCGGGTTCATTTCGTTGTCGGGAATTGCGTCGCGCAACGGCATTCTGCTGATCTCCCACTACTTGCACCTGGTCAAGGAGGAGGGTGAGCAGTTTACCCCGCAAATGATTGAGCGGGCCGGCAAAGAGCGGCTGGCGCCGATGCTGATGACGGCGCTCACCGCGGGAATTGCCCTCATACCCCTGGTGATGGCTGCCGGCGAACCTGGCAAGGAAATCCTTTATCCAGTGGCCACGGTCATCCTGGGCGGACTCATCAGTTCGACACTCCTCGACTTTTTCGTTCACCCCGCGTTGTTCTGGTGCTTCGGGCGCAAACAAGCGGAGCAACAGCTCGCGGCGAGTGACGTGAACGAACTTGATGATGTGCAAGTCGCAGCGCCGGTAACTGTCCGACAGACGGCTGTTGCCGCCCCCGTTGCAGACGAGGACGCGGGCGTAGTAGGAGGGGCAACGAGAGTTTGATTTAAGGAAAACAGGCCACGGGCAATGAATGCTCTTGGCAGTAGCACTTCACTTTAAGGAGTTTGAGAATGGCTGGAACTAATTTTTGGAAAGTGTTTCTCTTCACCGCGGTGGGAATTTCGACGCTCTTCACCGGAATAGCGGTTACAGCGTCCGGAGCGGAGCAGGAGGTCCTGAAGTATCGCTTGGTAAAAGCCAAAACTCTTCATCTGGATGACGAAGCCACCGCAAAGTCCTACATCAAGAGCCTCAAATCACTCGGCTGCGAGAGCAAAGTCGCAAACCACGGCGGGCATTTCGATTTGTCGATTCAGTCGATGCCGTGGCGCGAAGCATCCTTTTCCAGTCATGCCGCAGTGACGAAGTGGGAAAAGTGGCTGAAGTCGTTGGGCTTTGAGACGCGGCACGAACATTAAGGCACTACGGTGAGTCTTATGAATTCCACCTGCCCCGCGACGCTTTTCGTTGCGGAAGGGGCACCTCACTTCCGGGGACAAGCTATGAACAGAACAAACTGGCCTCGGCCCGCACTCCTGACAATCGGGATTGCTCTTTTCTTCGCCGGCTGCGGAACACCGGCCAAACCACCCGTGACGGGTGATCCGCCACCCTTGGCCCATTCGGACGATGCACATCCCGAGGAAGGCCCTCACCACGGCCATCTGATTGAGCTCGGAAAGGAGGAGTACCACGCAGAGCTGGCTCACGACGACAAAACGAAAACCGTAACCGTCTACTTGCTGGACAAGGAAGCAAAAAGGGGAGTAGCAATTACCGACAAGGAGATCGTGCTCAATCTGTTGGTGGACGGCAAACCGCTGCAGGCCAAGCTCGCCGCCAATCCCCAAGAAGGCGATCCGGAAGGAGAGGCGTCACGCTTCTCGATCACTGATGAAACCGTGCTGGCGGCTTGCGATGCCCCCAAGACAACCGGCCGGCTCAGGGTAACGATTGCCGGCAAGGAGTATAACGGAGTTGTCGAAATCAAAGCGCATGAAGCACACAAGCACTGAATCGTGGGAAAGGCTTCCCACAAACTCGGCACTCATGCGCGACACTTTGCTGCCACATCGGGGACTCGCTATTGACCAACGGAACCGGCAATTTGGCGTTTCGCATTGAGGGCATGGACTGCGCCGAGGAAGTGGCCATTCTCAAACGTGAACTGGGCCCTCTCGCGGGAGGAGAGGACCGGCTGGCGTTTGACATCTTGAACCGCAAGATGACGGTCTCGCCTGCTGGCGGTTCCTTGAACGCCGAACAAGTTCAGCGGGCGGTCGCCCGCACCGGCATGCGTGCCGATATTTGGACCGAAAACCCGGAAGCGACCGTGGAGTCGACTTTCTGGCAGCTTCGCGGCCGCTCCATTCTGACCGCCGCGAGTGGCATTTTCCTCCAGCTCGGATTCTTGGCTCACTTCGCCTACTTTAGCTTCAGCGAGGCAATCGGCTTGTCAGGCGCTAGCGGACACTCGATGCCGGTTCTGGCCAAGGTGTCCTACGGCCTCAGCGCGCTCGCGGGGGCCTGGTTTTTCTTTCCCAAGGCCTGGTTTGCGGCCAAGAGTTTGCGCCCTGACATGAACCTGCTGATGATTGTCGCGGTCGTGGGAGCCATCGGCATCGACGAATGGTTCGAAGCGGCAACGGTGGCGTTTCTGTTCGCGGTTTCCCTGGCGCTCGAATCCTGGAGCGTGGGGCGGGCTAGGCGGGCCATTGCCGCTCTGATGGAGTTAGCGCCGACTCTGGTGCGAGTCGTTCGCGCAGGTGGCAAGGAGGAGTCTCTTGCACCGGACCAGGTTTCGCCCGGCACTAATTTCTTCGTGCGGCCCGGCGAGCGGTTTCCACTCGACGGAAAGGTTGTGGAAGGGGTTTCCGATGTCAACCAGGCACCTATAACGGGTGAGAGTTTGCCGGTCCACAAAGCTCCCGGCGACGAAGTCTTTGCCGGCACCATCAACGGGGATGGCGGCGTCACGGTGGAAAGCACGAAAGGGGCTCAGGATACCACCCTCGCGAGAATCATTCGCCTGGTGGGAGCCGCACAATCACGCCGCGCGCCGTCCGAACAGTGGGTGGAGCAGTTTGCGAAATACTACACGCCGGCAGTGATGGTTCTGGCGCTGGCAGTGCTGCTTCTGAGTCCTCTGGTGTTCAGCATCGCCTGGAGTCAGTCGTTTTACAACTCGCTCGTGTTGCTGGTGATTGCCTGTCCCTGCGCACTCGTGATCTCTACGCCAGTCAGCATCGTGGCCGCGCTCGCGGCTGCCGCGAAGGAAGGTGTTCTGGTGAAGGGGGGCCTCTTTATCGAAATCCCCGCCAGGGTGAAAGCGATCGCGATGGACAAGACGGGCACGCTCACGGAAGGAAAGCCGGCCGTCACGGAGATTGTGCCGCTCAACGGTCATGATGAAAAAGAAATGCTGGAGCGGGCCGCGGCCATGGAGGCGAGCAGCGATCATCCATTGGCGCGGGCGATTGTCGCCTACGCGAGGGACAAGGGCGTTCAGCCGCTTCCGGCCGAAGAGTTCAAGATCCTGCCTGGGAAGGGAGCGAGCGCACGCTTTGACGGGCGGCCATTCTGGCTGGGCTCCCATCGGTACCTGGAAGAACGAGGCCAAGAAACCCCGGAGGTGCATCAGCGTCTGGAGGAAATGTCGAAAGCGGGCCTTACTGCCGTAGTGGTTGGAAACGAGCAGCATGTCTGCGGTCTCATTTCCCTGGCTGACCAGATTCGTCCCAATGCCAGACAGTCGATTGCCGAACTTCACGCCTTAGGCATCGCCCATCTCATCATGCTCACGGGTGACAACGAGCCGACAGCGCGGGCCATTGCCACGGAATCGGGAATCGACGAGTTCCGTGCGGAGCTCTTGCCGGAGGACAAGGTGGCGGCCGTGGAAGCGGTCGTCGCCAGGTACGGGATTGTGGCCATGGTGGGAGACGGCGTGAACGATGCCCCCGCCTTGGCTCGCGCGTCCCTGGGGATTGCGATGGGGGCCGCGGGCAGTGATGCCGCCATCGAGACCGCGGATATCGCGCTGATGAGCGACGACCTCTCCAGGATCGCCTGGTTGATTCGCCACTCCAGAAAAACGGGGGCGATCATCCGCCAGAATATCGGCTTCTCCTTGACGGTCAAAGCCGCGATCGTCTTGCTGTCTTTCGCCGGGTACGCCTCTCTATGGGCTGCAATCGCCGCCGACATTGGCGTTTCCTTGGCCGTCATTTTGAACAGTTTGCGGCTGCTGCGGAGATAGCGAATGGGATCATTCCGCCGGCAGATGCAGCCGCAAATCCACTTTTAACCATTCGATGAAGAACAAGCGGTCATGTTATAATCTGCTGCACTCAATTTCTCCGAGTCCTGAGGTACACTTCTGTGAAAAATGCAGCACTTCCCCTTTGTTTTACACTCGCCAGCGGCCTGTTCTTGGCAGCGATTTCTTCCCTGGGGTTCGCCGAAGAGCCGTCCCCCATCCGCATCGACGATCTCTATCGGCTGGATTCGCCGCAGGGAGTTGGACTGGCGGCCGATGGCGGGAGCGCGGTGTTCTCTCGTCGCTGGAGCGACCGCAAGGAGCGAATGGTCCGCCATTCGCTATGGCGCTCCGAGGGTGATGCCTCCCATGCCAAACCGCTGGAAGCGGGCGAGCCCGACGGCCGAGCGCCGCAACTTTCGCCAGATGGAAAGTGGATTGTGTTCCTCTCGACGCGTCCACTGCCCGATGGCAGGCCAGGCTTCACTTCCGTGCCGCCGTATTCGGATCCCGCGACCGACATTTGGCTGATGCCCTCTGCAGGGGGAAAGGCGATTCCGCTCGCGGGGCGGAAACGACCTTATAACCGGGTCTTCAGCGACCCTTTCTTCGGCAATGTGGCGTTCTCCGCGGATGGCAAGCGTCTCGTATTCGTGGCGGACGAGGCCAAGGAGGCCCGATCACCGGAAGAAGTGGCCAACAATGTGCAAGTCGTGCGGCAGGACGGCGGAGAAGGTTATGAAGGATACGGGCCGGCGCAAATCTGGACTGCCGATCTGGCGGAAGCCCCCGGCGAGGTCGGGGCGACTCGTGTTACTCGCATCACCAGCGACGACTTCTGGTATGGAGATCCGCAGTGGGCCGAGGAAGGGAAGGCGATCATCGTGCATGCCAATCGAACCAGGGATCAGGAAGCGGTACGTTACAGCATCAACCAGAATTACGACTTGTGGCGGATTGACCTCGGCGACGGCAGCTTGGCTCAGGCGACATTCGGCCCTGGGCCGGACGTATCGCCCCGAGTCTCCCCCGACGGCAAGCGCCTCTTGTATCAGAGCATTCCGCGACGCGGATCGCACATGGATGTTTTCAATTTGGCAATTATCGAAATCACCGAAACTGGCCCGCAGAGCCAGGTGCTGTTCAATCACCACGTTTCCGGCGAAGCTCCGCATCTGCCGCCGTCGTTCCCCCTGCCGCGGGATTGTTGGCTCAGTGCTTCGGCTTTCTATTACACAGCGCCGGCTGGCGTGACCACGAAGACGCAGGTCATCGATTTGGCCAACGGGATTGCCGCCGTGGAAGGAACGCCAGAGTCACTTGGGGACGAATACACGAAATCCGCGGAGGCCCGTCGCAAGCTCACGCCCCCTGCCGACGCGTTCCTCAAGGACCGAATCGTCGCCACGGGAGAAGTAATTTCCTGGAAGAGTGTCGATGGCCTCGACATCGAAGGGATTCTCACCAAACCGACGCAAAAGGGGGCGAAGGCCCCGTTCAAGCTCACCCTCTATCCGCACGGCGGCCCTCACAGTCGCTCCACGCTGGGCTTTGATTTCACGGTGCAAGTGCTGGCGGCCAACGGCTATGCGGTTCTGCAGCCGAACTTTCGCGGGAGCGCGGGATATGGGCAGAAATTCATCGATGCGGACCGCTCCGATCTGGGGGGGAAAGACATGAAGGACATGCTCACGGGGATCGATCATCTGGTGAAGTCAGGAGTCGTCGATGCCAATCGCCAGTTCGCGTACGGCATCAGCTATGGGGGTTACAGCACCTGCTCGCTGATTGGACAGACTCGCCAGTTTCGGGCCGCGGTACCGCAGAATGCGGTCACGGACCTGGGGATGATGTGGGGGCTTTCCGATATCCAAAGCTGGACCCAGTGGGAAGCCGGTGGCCGTCCCTGGGAAGTTCCCCTGGCCATACGGGATCACAGCCCGCTGGCGGATGCCTTTCGCGTGAAGACGCCTACCCTCATTCTGCACTCCGCGAACGACCGCCGTTGTCCGCTGCCGATGGGCAAGATGTATTACCAGGCCCTCCAAGCCAACGGAGTCGAGACTCAGATGGTCATTTATCCCAATGAAGGGCATCCCATCAAGCAACTGCCACACCAAGAAGACGTGCTGACCCGCGTGCTGGAGTGGTTTGGCAAACACGATGTGGAGGGAGAGGGACCGTAGAGGGAATGCCGAAATTCGAATGGCGAGTGTCGAATGAAAGGCAGTCGTATTTCACTTGCATTCGTCAATCGAGCTTCGTCATTCCTACAGCCTTTCCACCGCCATCTGATACACCGGGCTCTCCGGCTCCAGTTCGGCTGCTTTGCGGAAGTGCTCGGCTGCTGCCGGCGAGTTGCCGCTGGCCTCAAGGGCAACGGCGAGAGAATGGTGGATGTCGGCCCGGCCGGGGGCGAGCCTTAGGGCATCGCGCAACTGATGTTCCGCGGCGGCCGGGTTGTTCTGGGAGACCAGCAGCTCGGCATATTGGATCCGAGCCTCCACAAACTGGGGCCGCTGTCCAACCAGACTGACGAGCGCCCGTTCACAGGCTGCCGGGTTCCCTTCCTTCCAGCGGTTGAGCGCCGCTTGCAACTGGGCGTTGTCGCGCTGCGCTTCAAACTGGGCAATCGCTTGCTCTTTTTGATCAGAACTCAATGGAGGAGGGAGTTTGCCTTGGGTCACCACCGCCGGCTTCGCGGCCGCGCAGCCGCAGCAAAGGGCCGCGACTAGGACGACCGGCGAGGACGCAATCCAGTGACGGGTGGCGCTGCTCATGGTGTTTTTGTAGGGGGGGTGATCGGAATGGTCTTGATGCGGCCGGGGGTGCCGGGATTACGCTCCTCCTGCACCATGGGCTCGGAACCAAATTCGGGCTCGGGTTTCCAGGGTACGCCCTCTTTGGTGTAGTCCTTGTGCGGACGGTGCCAGGGAGCCCGAGCGTGGTTCAAATATTCAGGGACCGATTCTCCTTCATAGCCGCCGGCCGCCACGATTTCGTTGCGCAGCTTGATGGCGTCGCGGCTCATCGGGTCGAAGTGGATGGACCAGTCAATCTGCTTGATGGCTCGGGCATGGTCCCCCGTGCGGTAGGCCGCGAGCGCCAGTCGCTGGTAGTGCAGGCCGTAATTTCGTTTGGCGATAGGACTCATCTTGTCGAAATAGACGTCCTGTTTGTGAGTGAATTCATTGCCGTACTTTTGCCCTTCGACGGCCAGCGAGTCTTCGTTGACGATTCTCGGCGTGATCAGCACGATGATTTCATCCTTGACGATTTTCTCTGTCTTGGTGCGGAACAAGGGACCCACCCAGGGAAGATTTCCGATGAACGGAACCTGGTTGGTCGTCGTTTGCAGGTCCTTTCGCAGCAATCCGCCAATCACGATCGTGCTTCCGTCAAAGCAGCCGACATTGCTCGTGACTTGAGAGACGGTCTTATTGGGAATCGTCTGTCCTCCGGTGAGCGTGACACTGCCAGTGGAAAGCTCGGGGTGGACTTCCATCCGAATGTAACCGTCATCGGCAATGAAGGGGCGAATCCGCAAGAGCGTGCCCACGTCGAGGAACGCGACGGACTGCGTGGTGAATGTTTGCGTGACGGTGGTATTCAGGTACCCCAGTTGCTCGCCGATCTGAATCTCCGCGCGTTGCTTATTCATGCACAACACGCGCGGCGAGGCGATGACGCTGGTGTCGCCAATCGATTCCAGCGCCAGAATGAAGGTCGACAGGCTGCTGTCGAGAAAGCCGAACTTGAGCCCTCCATTCCCAACGTCGAGACTGGCCAGCGCCGTGATCGGATTGTCTCCCGTGACAATCCGGGCATTGGCCTGGTTCCGCAACGCCTGAAAATTGACGCCCATCTGATTGGAATCGTTCAGCTTGACATTGATGATCATCGCCTCGATGGCGACCTGAGGCGGTTTGACATCCACTTCACGGAATAGCTCGTCGATTTGCCGCAAGACGTTTTCGTAGTCCCTCACCACGACCACGTCCGTGCCGGCAAAGTCATTTCCGCCAGTCTTGACCTGGTCCGACGGAATGTCCACCTGAGAGGCGGCGGACACCGTGACCTTTCCGACGGTTGGAGTAATCAGAGAAGTAATGAGCGCTTGCAGGTCCAGGGACTTCACGTAATTGGGTCGATAGACCCGCATTGCCAGCAAGTCCTCTGACTGGTCCCTGTCGCTGAAGTCCTTGGCGGTGCCGACGTAGATGATTCCCTTTTCTCGCCGTGCGACCAGGCCGGCATTCTTAAGAATTGCCTCCAGTGCGGTTTCCGCATCAACCTTGGAGAACGAAGCCGTCACGGTGCCGCTGACGCTTTCACTTGCCAGGATGTTGAGCCCATTCTCGTTGAGCGCCTTCAAGACCGCGAGAATTTCCGTGTTGTGGAATTCCACGGTCAATGTGCCGTCTCCCTCGTCCTTGATAGCCGGATCCGGCGCGGGGAGTTCGTCCTCTATATGGCCCGCTGCTGGAGGGAGAGTGGGGTCCGGATTGGGAGGGGCGGAATTGCGAGGATTGGGAGCCGAGAAGGTAAGGGCTTGGTCCTGCATTTCATTCAGCGCCGCCCGCATTTTTCGGACGTCCCGGGTGCTCTCCTCGCGAAGCTCCGCGAAGTCGTCTTTGAGGCGCTGAATCTCTTTGGTTGCGAGCGACTCCATGGGCGGTGCGACCGGCGCAGCCGTAGGAGCAGCGGCCGCCGGTTTGGGAGCCAAGGTCGCGACCGGCGTCGTCGCGACGGGAACGGAGAAATCAGCATCAGGAAGGACGGCGCGGTAGGGGTCCGCGGTACTTGCGGCCTTGGGCCGCCACGCAACAGCCAGGGCAACCGCGACCCCGACCGAGCCGCAGAGACAGAGCACCAATATGCGTAATCGCTTATTCATGGGTCGTCCTGACCTTGTGACCATCCCTGGCAATCATTTTCCTATTCCTTCTCGTGAATCGTCTGCTTGGTTACAGACAGGCTCCCCTTCTCTTCCCTCGGCTCAGCTTGCAGCTGCTCCGCGGGATGGCCCTTCGCCGGTTTTCGCTCCTCGAGTTCCGCGGCGGCGAGCTTCAATGTCCAAATCTTTCCTCCGCCCGCTAGTTCCACCATTCTGCGATGGACCTTTACCATTTGGAATTTGAACTCCGAATGGTGGTCATCCTTGTTTTCCGAATTCCCCTCGACCTGCTTGGCAGTTATCCAGTCGAGCTCGCGATAAACAACTCCATTGATGATCGCCTTCTTCGTCTTGCTACCGACAGTCACACCTTGCAGTACCAGCCCCAATTGTTGGGGCCCCACTTCCACTTTCTTTGTTTCTTCCCCAATCGTCTGCGGCGTTCCATCCTTCGCAGCGGCTGTTGCCACTTGAAAGACATGCCCCCATTCGGGGGAAAAATGTGCTGATTGTGTAAGGGGATCCCTTTCCCTCAGGTTGCGAACCTCCTGCCACTGGACCTTCGCCTCGATTGGACTTGTCGCTCCACGGACAGCCTGCACGCCGGCGCTCTGTCCACCCGTGAGCTCTGCCACGGAAGGTGAGTTGACTACAACACTTGCGGATGCAGCGGATCCCTTCTTGCCCACCCATTTCCAGATCAGCGGACCCCAAAAGTACAGGCCGCCAAGGAGCAATACCCCCAGCACACCCGACTTCATGGGATTCGCCGCTAGATCGCGGCGGAGTGTCTTTACCAGCTTTTCCAGTTTCACAAGTTGTTCGCCGCCCCTCACCCGGCTGTGGCCGGAGAGCCAGCGTCGTCCTTATTTATCGGATGCATTTCGTCTGACTAATCGACATTCTCGGCAAGGTCACCAAAAATCGTCAAAGTCAGGTCACACCGCAAACTCCCCCCCAAATCCCCAGCCCGCTGCACTTTCACATCTCGCAGCCAAATGGTTTGTGGAAGCACCTCCACGCCGTGAACGAAGTTGAAGATCCCCTCAAAGGTTCCCTCGGCGCTGATCGAAATCGGGTACTCGACAATCAAACCGTTTGGCCGGGAAAGTTGCGGCTCCAGCCGCAAAATTCTCACACCGACCTGGTGAGCCTTATCGGAAATCAGTGATGGAAGTCGGTCCGCCTGTTGAGCGCCCGGCGCTTCCTGTTGCCACTTTCTCACCAGCGTGCTGGCTTGTTCCAACTGCGTGTTCGCCGCAGTTGCGGTGGCAAATAGTTGGTCGGTTGTTGTGATATAAGCCTGCTTGTCTCTCAACTCCTGACGCATCGATTTCATGGCCTTTTGGGCAGGAAAAAAGGCGAAAAACACATAAGCCAAGGCAATGCCCGCCATCCCGCCCGTCACCAGCCAGCCCGGCGGCCCCTGTGGTCCAAACAAAAACTTCATCGCGAGTCTCCTGTACTGCTGGGGATGCTGCTTCCCAACGATCCGAGGGCCGCAACCGCGGCCCCATTGCTCTTCGGAGCGGGAGCCTGCGGCTGTCCAAAACCTGGTCGGACGACTACACGAATCTGAAAAGTGGACCTTCCTTTGTTCATCGTTTCAGCGCCAGACACCAGCCCTTTCAGGCTTGCGGAAGCGAGCAGCGGAGATCGGGCCAGCGCATCAATGTACACGTGCAGATCCTGGACGCTCGCGGCCTCGCCGGCGAGCTCAATGATCGTTTGCTGGCGATCATGCACCCGGCGGAGATCTGCCAGGACGGATTTAGCGGTCGGTTTATTGCCACTTTGACCCTCCCTGCCAGCCTGGTCGGTGTCACCGACTGCACTGCGCACGGCTGGAGCCGTCTCCGCCTGTTCGAGCAGCTGCAGACCGGTGAGCTGAATTGTCGGCGGCAAGGGCTGGGCCACGGCCGCCAGCAATTGGGTTCGAGGCCAAGGATGTTCGAGATACAAATAGAGTGCCGCCAGTTCTTCCGCGTCGGCTTTGCCCTTCTCGATTTGCAAGAGCTCCGCTTGCCTGGTCTGCGAAATGACATATTGCGGCTCGACCATCACGAGCTGTGTGGCCAGGGCAGCGTGAAAACACCATTGGCCCGTAGCGACTCCGGCAATCAGGAGCGCGAACAGCACAGCCACTCCCATCCAGCCAATCCGCGCATGCAGCAAGACCCGCCGCTGGCGATAGATATCAGGGAGAAAGTCGATGTTCTTCACGGGACGTTATTTAACCTCACGGAGCGCCAGGCCAGCGGCCACGTCCCACAAGCCGCGACGGCCGACGTCGCGCTGCAGGGTCAAGGCTCGGAACGGATCGCTGAGCTCGCATTTCAGATTCAGGGCTTTTCCCAGGGCATCGGCCAAGGGCAAAGTGGCTTCGCCCCCTCCCAGCACCGCGCGGGCCAACGGCTGGCCTCTGAAAGTGACGCTGTGATAGCGGACGCACATGGAGAGTTCGTTGCCGAGCCGATCGACCACGGCGCGGGTGGCTTCGTGAACACTGCGAATCACTTCCGGATCCTGCAAATCGGCCCGCCGATCGCCGCTATTCCGCCGCAGTGCGGCAGCCTCCTTCTCGTCCATCCGCAAGTGGCGGGCCACGGCGGCATCCAGGTGGGAGCCACCGATATCGAGGTACTTCACAAACAGCATTTCGTCACCTTGCGTGATGACGACTCCCGTTCGTTGGTGGCCCATGTGAATGAGCAGCGCCCGTTCATGAACGTCGTCTTGCCGCCGGAACTGGGCCGCATAAGTACGGACCAAGGCCGCGGGCTCGACATCGACCGCCAGCGGATTGAGATGGCTCTTGGTGATGAGTTCCAACGAGTTTTGCAGGGCAGGGCGATGGCAGGCAAACACGATGACTTCCCGCATCACGGCTTCCCCCTGCCGCACGTCCGCCGCTTCCAGATAGCGGATCTCCGCTTCCGCGACTCCAAACGGAACGCGTCCGGCTGCTTCCTGGGCCACATGGCGGTCGAGTTCCGCACCTTCCGACTTGGGGACGCGAATGTTCTGGAGCACCAGCTCCTTGTCACCCAGACAAAGGACCGCGTCCCGACCCGCGAATTTTCGCTCGGTCAGTCCGCGCTGAATAGTCTCGACGACTTGCTCGGCATGCTTATTAGGAGTCGAGGACGCGGGGAATTCCCAGCGGCCGCAAGCGACCAGAGAGGAGCGATCTGCGGAGAACTGCACCATCTTCAAGGAGCGGGAGCCTAGATCAATTCCGATCGGTCCGGCGCGGCGAAAGTTGAAAAGAGAGAACATCGATAGTAGCGATTAAGGGGTGATTCCAGCCGGAGTCGCGGATTGAACGTCTCCCACGTCGACAATGCCGGTGGTGGCATTCACCGTGATCGGGATATAAATCTTGGTTCCCGTGGAGTTACTGACCAGCCAAATCAGGGTTGCCTCGGGACGAGTGGTACTCCCCAAAGGCCCAAACTCCAGGTTGGTCACGTCGCTGGGGGAGGCTGGATTCTTCTGCACTCCAGCAATTTTCACGGCACCGGCCAGCATGGGGAGCTTCGTGAGATCCGACGTCTGCTGCGTTTGGCCCGCATCGAACGTATGAAAGGGCGAAGGGGGAAGCTTGTTGAGTGCGGTGCTCGTCCCCGTGTGCTGCAGGACATAGGTGCTGGCCGCGACGTTAAACGTAAGGCGATACGTGGAGTTATTCGCCACCGCCAGGCCGCGAGTGTACTCGATGTCGCCGGCGACGCTGTCCGCCGCCATTTGCAACTGCTGCGGCACGTCGCTGGAAAGGTAAGGTGAGGCGACGGCGATCAAGATGCCAAGAATGGCGATGACAATCAGCAGCTCGATCAAAGAAAAGGCACGGCGGGCCGTCCGCGATAGTAGCCGGTACACTCCGCGTGCCGACAAACCCACACACGAAGTGTGCCGGCTACTGATTTCACTTTTTGGTCTTGTCGCGTGCATGGGGTGGAGCAAGCACTTCTTTCAGGAGCGAGTTTTGCTCCTTGATCAGGTCTTTGATTTCTCGCAGCTCGCGGATCATTTCTTCCCGCTGGATGCCGGCATCCTCAAACGGCGGCCTTCCCGGAGGGGCCGCGGCTAAGAAGCTGTAGAAACCTAGCATGCAAAGGAGCGCCGCTCCGGCGGCGCAGGCGAGGAAGGACCGATTGGGGAAAGTGCGCATGTCAGAAGGCTCCGGAGGGATGTAGCGGTCGTGGGGCAGGCGAGGCCTGGTTGGTTTCGGGAGTCTACGTCAGAAACCGCCACTCACCTATCTCAAACAGCCTCCCCTATGGCCCGTCTTTCCGAGAGACAATATCCCAGCGGTGGTAAGTATCTCCAGCAGCCTTGGAATAGATGGGCTGGCTCCAATTGGGCCAATGGTAAGTGACGCCACTGGGGGGCTGGAACTTGATCAGGGGGGGAGCTTGAAGGTTGTAAGAGGACGCGTCCATCCAGTCGGGATAGTACTTGACGCCAGTGGCCTTTTGAATTTGAAACAGGTTGTATTGCAGCAACCAATTGGCTGCCAAAACGGCCGTCCATTCCGTTCGGGCGGCGATGTCCAGATCCTCCGAAAACAGCCGACCCTGCAGCTGGAAGGACGTGTTTTGACTGCCGGAGTCGATCACGAAGTTCGTCCAAGTCATGACGAGTCCCTGCACTTGCGAACTGCTATTGCTCTTAATCACCATATTATTGCGGGCCATCGAAGCCGGCAGTTGGTAAACCGTGCTGCTGCCGCTGAGGGCCGGTAGGTTGAGGCCGTTGATTTCGACGCCTGTGCCATCCAGGCGGATTTCGTCAGAGGTCCCATCCGAAAACAGGACTCCCGTGAAGTTCGTGCCCGACTTGAAGCTCACCGTCCCCCCCGCCTGATAAATGCCTAGCGGGTTGGTGGCCGTACTGGCACCGATGGTTTGCCCAGTGGGGTTAGATCCGAAAACTCCGACCAGGTTCGGGACGGAATAGGTTGGTCCCCCAGCGTACAACTGGTAGGTGGTGGGAGCATTGGTGTAGGTCACCGGGACTGCACTTAAAGGCGCGATGTCGACCTTGCCCACACCCAATTTGGTTAGGTCGGTGCTCACAGAGGCATCCTGCCGACCAGTGCTCAGAGTCACATCACTGGTAAAGTGCCGATAGTCGACACCGGTTTGCACATATTTGCTTAGCAGGTCGTTGAGATACTGTGTGCGAGAGTTGGAGTTTGTCAGCGTCGGGTCGATCGAAAGTTTTTGGAGGTTCAGTTTTCCCATGAAGCAATTGGCTCCTTGGAATTGGATCGGGGCGTTCACATCCACGTTCCATACGGTCGCGGACGAATTCCACTGAAAACAGGTATAGCCGTTCATGGAGTTCCACAGGGCGGGTGTCGCAGTGGTGTTGAGTGCCCGCCTGACCAACTGCAGGACGGCAGTCATGGTGTGGGTGGTGGGGAGTGTCACGTCGTCGTTGACCCAGGCGGTGCCCGTGGAGGTGACCGTGACCCGGAAGGGAAGCTCGGAATAGTTCGCGTCGCCGGGCGCAAGCGACGCATCGCCGGCGGTGTGAGTGACGGAATAGGAGGATTGACTGTCAACGTTGCCCGTTAGCGTGGTGCCGACTCCTCCCCAGTCGTCCACGCTGATCTTGCGAATCGCCCGATTCAGGCCCGCTTCGGCGGCCTGGCGAGCCAGACTATTGGTCTGCGAATTCGTTTGCAGCAGCGTGGACTGAACCTGCGACCGCATCAGCGCATAGCTGACCGCGATGGTAATGGCGAGCATTCCCAGAATCAGGATCAGGGCCAGACCGCGGCGAGGGGAACGCTTGGCTCGATTAATTCTGAGACGACTATGATTGGTCATTCGTCGGATTCTCCGCGCTCGGAAACTGCTTTGCAAAGTTGCCAGCACACTTCGTGTGATGGTATGTCCGCTCACGGAGTGAGCGGACTACGTTACTTCGCCAATTGATAGACCTTTGTCGCCGAGCCGAAAAAGGGGATCGCCGGCTTCTCGCTGTTGTCGTCGGCCAGCATCTGAATCTCAGTCAGGCAACTGACGCGGCGGCTGCCGATGCTTGTACCGTACTGATCCAGGGGCCAATCAATGTTGGCCCAGGTCCGCGTGTTTGCCCTATACTCTGACCACTGAGCGGCCGTGGGGCTCATGATGATGCGGTGGCGGATTTTGCCTCGCGACCCGGAGTCCGCCAGCAGATCGTCCAGCCTGATTACGGTACCGTTGCCGGTAGTGGCGATGTCCAGACGCTGGGTGATCGCGATTTTGGTGCTGTTGGGCGAAGCGAGCAGCGAGTCCACCACGGTATTGAGCTCCGCGTTGGAAGTGCCGGTGAGAGGCGTATTATCAATTGTGGTGATCTCCAGCAGTTCAACTGGGTTGCTGGGGTTGTATGTATAGACGATCAAGTCGCTCTGATTGGGAAGCTCCGTGGCGCTGGCGAGTACGCCATCCGACTTCCAGATCAAGAGCCGATCGGGAAAGGTGTAGGAGGCTACCGTGGTCGAGGCCACCATACAGCCGGGAAAGCTCTCGCTAGCCTTGGAACCGAGCACGTTTCGGCGGATGCGTTCGAGCGCGACTCGCGCATGCTGAGCCGCTTCATTCTGGCCACGGCTGAAGTCGCCGGCGGTGCTGACGCCGTAAGATAGAGTGCCCATCGCGCCGGCCAGAAGCGTCAGAATCGCCACCGCGCAGAGCAACTCCGGCAGGGTGAATCCCCTCTGGCGAATGGGCACAGTCTTGAAGGGCACTGATTTAAGTGGGAGGTGGGACATAGGCATAGACGCGCCTACCTTTCGCCAAGGTCCGGAAAGTTCCATCCGTGTCTTGATAGTCCACGGTCACTTCCGCGGCTCGATAACCGCTCGTGGAAGAGAGCGTTCCGCCCGCCGCAACGGGCGGATCATCCAGCCTGAGCGACAGGTCGCTGGAGCTGACATAATAGATGTCCACGCGCAGCCGCCACTTGGCGAAAAAGCCGCTATCGACGCGAAAATTGGCGTGGCGAGTGCTGCCGGCGTCGTTCCCAACGCCCAGCGTCTGTCCCCAAGTATCAAGGATGGGTTGCGCGCTGTAACCGTTATAATCGTCGGAATCGTCCCAAATCTGACGAATAGACTCGCCCGCATTTGCCACGAGCGTGTTTTGGTCGTAAGCCGTGCCGGCTTCCATGTAGCGCTTGCTCATGATTTCGTCGAGCACCTGCTCGCAAATGCCCTGGGCGATGGCCTGCTTGGCAGCCTCGTCGGTGGCATCGAGAGAAGTTTGCGAAGCCAGCAGCAGGACAGAGCCGGCCAGGGCCATGATGCTGATGGCCACGAGGGCCTCAACCAGCGTAAAGGCGGTCCTGGTTCTAGATTGACGGCGCATGGTTGCAGGGCCGAGCGGCTTGGCGCGGCCTGAAATTCAGCAGGAAACAAAGGGAGCACGGCGGGGTCCCCTCTAGCTCCTAGCTATCCCCGCCGCGCCCAAGAACCAGCGCCCCTCCCCGAGGCGCAGGTGCAATCAAACCTAGGTTTTCCCGGGAACTTGTCAAACGGCGGCGGGGCTCCCGGTGGGCTGCGCGAACTCGCCGGTGGGGTAATGCATGCCATTCATTCCTGAATTTCCGGCACCTTCGCTGGGCATGCATGCGCACGAGGGAATTGGTCGAAGAGAGAAGATTACTTGTTTGTCGTCAGGGAGGACGCCTATTCCCCATACACGGTCCAGGCCAAACCCTATGATCCGACACATCCTTTCGCTGCTCCTCTTCATCGGCCTCCCACTCGCGGCCCAGGCCCGGCAATACGGCGTCAACCGCGACGGCAAGGATTACGTCGTGCACTCCCGCCGAGGTCCGGTCGTCATGCACCGCGCTCTGCCGCCGTTCAAAGGGCAGCACGTGTATGAAGGGCGAGTGCAGAAGTAACTCTCTACCCTTCTTCGCCCGGCCGTTCGTACTCAAAGTCGCGCCATTTCATGGCCTGGCGGAAGGGCTCAATGCGCAGCATCACGTCGCCGTTCTGGAAGATGCGTACCGTCCCGCTGGACTGGCTGACGACGACGGCGATCGCGTGCGTGACCTTGCTGATGGCTGCGCCGGCCCAATGCCGCGAACCGAGACCTTTGGAGAGCGTGAGGTTGGCGTAGGGGGCGTCCACCAGTTGGGCGGCTTTTTCCACAATCCCTTCGGCGGAGACGATGAACGCGCCGTCCAGCGTACCGACCTCCTTGATGGCTTCGCGGACCCGCGGGTCGTGTAAGTCTCGTTCGCTGCGGGGATAACCCTTCACGGGGTCGAACCCGGCGGGCTGACAATGTGTGAGCACGCGGCGGGTATCCCCCACCACGAACATGGTCCCCACCGCCTTCCCTTCTCGTCCTTCTCGGCCGATTTCCACGGCCAGGTCGACAACCGTCTTCAGAGTCTCCAGCGGCACGCTGGTTTCGAGCTGCCGAAGATCCCGCGCGGTGAGGCGGCCAAGATGTTCATCCAGTCGGATGAAGCTGATGGAATCGAGCGTGTCCGCTTCGAATCCGCTGTACATCACGACGACGGCGTCGCCAGGGGTGAGGAATTCCCGGGCCACGCCTCGCAGCAGGGCTTGTGTCAGCCGCTCGATCACGGGGGCTTCGGAAAGGTCCAGCGGCAACGCGAGCAGCCCTGCTTCTTCCGCCCCGGCCAGATCGGCTGGATCGTCCGCCGCAACCACCACCTTCATGCCGTCCGCCTTGGCCTTGAGCTGATCCCATTCCGTGGGGCCGGAGAGCATTAGGAACAGCGCGCTGCCGCCGCTGGCCCGGCACCTGGACAGGCCCAGGTCGATGAACAGCGCGAATTGTTCGTCAAAACGGTGCAGCTTCATGCAGCCAGGGACTCGCCGGAAGGGCGAAGGTTCGGGTAGAGAAGGTCGACCGGCGGCATAGTACGCAGTTTGCAAAAAAATGGCAACCGCGCAGCGGCGTTTTTGCCAGAGATTTGCCGGGAATCTTGCGAAGATGTCATGCCGAGTTGAATGGAGGCGCGCGGGTCAGTAGGTTGAGGACGTGATCACCGCGGAGGACGCGGAGGGATGCAGAGGTAAAAAGCGGAGAGCAAGTCCATGTTGAATCTCGATGGGAAGTTTTCTCGCCGTGAAATCCTGGCAGCAAGCTCTGCTGCGGCTCTGATGGGTTATCTGGGAGGCAACGTCGTTGGGGCGGACGAAACAAAGCCTCTCCCCGGCAAAAAGCTCCGTGTGGCCGCAGTGAACTCCATTTTCCGTCTCCGTTCGCACGCGTATCACATTGTCGGCCGGTTTGTTCATGGCTATCGCAAGGACGGCTTTCATCATCAGCCGCCGTTTGAGGTGGTGCGGATGTACAACGACCAGGCCCCGGCGGATGACCTGGGACCGGCATTCTGCAAAACGCATGGAATTCAGCTCTGTAAGACCGTGGCGGAGACCCTCGGCGGGGAAAAGTTGGACGTGGACGCCGTGCTGCTCATCATTGAGCACGGCGACTACAAGACGAATGAACTTGGTCAGGTCCTCTACCCGCGTTACGAGCGATTTCAGGAAATCGTGGAGGTTTTTCGCAAAAGCGGCCGGGGCGTGCCGGTCTTTGTCGACAAACACCTTTCCTACGACCACCAGCGGGCCGCCGAGATGGTTGCCACCGCGGACAAGGTCAGCTTTGGCCTGATGGCCGGCTCATCTCTCCCCGTCACCTGGCGGCAGCCGGAAATTGAGCCGCCGCTGGGAACGCCGTTCACCGAGGGGCTGGTCAGTTATGGTTTTGACCGGGGGGCGCAGGAAATCTATCTCATCCACGCCTTGGAAACACTGCAATGCATGTTGGAGCGGCGGGCCGGCGGCGAAACGGGCGTCAAAACAGTCATCCTCCTGGAAGGGGACGCCGTCTGGAAAGCCGGTGACGAAGGGCGCTGGTCCTGGAAACTTCTCGAAGCGGCCCTCGCCCGCTGCCCGAGTCATAACGTCGGTCCCATCCGCGAAAATGTGCTCAAACCCGTCGCCATCCTGATCGAATACGCCGACGGCACCAAGGGAACCGTCCTGAACCTCATCGAGCAAGTCTCCGACTTCGCTTTTGCAGGAAGCGTGAAAGGAGCGAAAGAGCCCGTTTCCAGTTGCTTCTTCCTTCCCTCCCCGCCCGGAGCCCGTTTCTTCGACCCACTGACCTGGAACATCGAGCAATTCTTCCTCAGCGGCGGCAAGGCACCCTATCCCGTGCAGCGCACGCTTTTGACCTCGACCATCTTGGATTTAGCGCTGCACTCGCTCAAGGACGGCAGCAAACCGGTCAGCAGCCCGGCACTGAAAATCGCCTACCAGGCCCCCAAGAGTAGCGGCTTCTTTCGGGGGCCGATTGTGGGTAACCCGTAGGGCAAATGACGAAATTCGAATGACGAATGCAGAAGAGGGAAAACTGTTGCTTTGCATTCATTCGCCATTCGGAATTCGTCATTCCTTACCTTCCCAAATCCTCGGAGTCGCCAGCTCCAAACTGTTCCCCGCCGGGTCGCGAAAATAGAGCGAGTGTCCGCCCCCTGGCCAGGAGTGAAGTCTTTCGATAGCGACGCCGTGACCTTCCAGGTGCATTCGCCACGCGGGCAGTTCCGCTTCATCCGCGGAAAACGCGACGTGCCCCGCGCCGTGGGTTCCGTGGGCCGGAATGTCGCCGGGGAGGCGGCTTTGCTCCGGGTTGAAGAGCAGCAACATCCCCCGGCCACAACGAAAAAAGACGTGCCGTCCGGTCTGCCGGCTATGGACCGTTAGCCCCAGTACCTCGGAATAGAACTTTTCTGCCGCGGTCAGGTCGTCCACGCAGAGGCACGTTTCCAGGATTTCGAGCGGTGGCATGCGGCTCTTATTTTCCAATGCAGTACAGGAACTTGTCCGAGCGGATCAAGAGCCGGTTGCCATCGGGGGTCGGGCTGCCGTTGAAAGTGCTTCGATCCCGCAGTTCGTTGGCGGCAATCTGTTCGAACTCCGGCTTGGCGGCAATGACGAATGTCTTGCCGTTTCGGGTCAGATAATACAACTTGCCATTGGCGAGCAGGGCGGAAGAATAGGATGACTCGGCTCGGTTCAGGGTCTGTTCATAGACCACTTCTCCCGTGTCCGCCTTGGCGCAATAGGCCAAGCCCCTTGAATCGTGCATCCAGTAGAGATACCCATCGAGGTAAATCGGCGAGGAAACATTGGAGCCTTTCTGGCTGGTCCAGAGGCGGTGCGTGCTGGTCACATCACCTTCGCCGCCGGCCTTGACCGCCATGCCCGTAAATTCGCTCCGTCCGCCGAGGCAATAGACTATCCCTTTGTCGGCCACCACGCTGGGAACCATGTACCAGGGATTGTCGATCTTGCAGGTCCACAATGCCTTGCCGGTTGCCGGGACGAAGGCCATGACTTTCCCTTGCGTGGGGACGACCAGTTCCTCGCGCCCGGACTGGGCCGTGACAACCACCGGAGTGCTCCAGGATTCCTTAATCCCCTTGGCCCGCCATTTTTCCTGGCCAGTTTTGCGGTCCAGTGCGACCAGCGAATCGCTTTCCACGCTGGCGTTGATAAAGACCAGATCCTTCCACAGAACGGGCGAAGCCGCCGAGCCCCAACCATTCGTCCGCGAGCCGACGTCCGCTTCCCAGAGCTTTTTGCCGTCATGATCGAAGGCGATGACGCCGGTCTTGCCGTGGAACGTGTAGATTCGGTCGGCATCGACGGCCGGCGTGCTGGCCGCGAAGCCGTGGTCGCGGATCTTGTCCTCTTCCGGCAGCTTTGCGGCGATGCCTTCGTCCCAGATCGTTTTGCCGGTCTTACGATCAAGGGCGATAAGGTGCCGCTTGAGCTTCTCCTTGCTCCCTTCTTCACCAGGGACGAAGAACCCCGTGTAACAGGTGATGTAAATCCTATCGCCGAAGACCACGGGGCTCGACGCTCCCGGACCAGGAAGACTCACTTTCCAAGCAATGTTTTCGTCCAGGCTCCAGGCCTCCGGCAGTCCCTTAGCGTCGCTCGTCCCCATCCCTGTCGGCCCGCGGAAGCAAGACCATTCCTGATTGGAAGCCGCCGGGGCTTTCGTGTTTGCCTTGGCCGTCTTGGCGGATCGCGTGGCCGGCTGGGCCTCCGCGGTTCGTCCGCCGCAGCCGAAAACAAGAGCGATGGAAGTCAGTCCAAGAGTCAGCAAGCAAAATCGGTTCATGAGGTCGGTCCTGGCAGTGCGGTAGTCCGTGTTTGGGAACAGTCGATCCTACCCGCTGAAAACAGGAGGTTACAGACGGGGGAGCGATTGGGCCGTAAAATGGCGTTACGGCTGAAAAACTGCCCCTTGGTTCATCTTGGCATTTTTTTCCCTCTACGGTATGTTACGCCCCCTTGAGCGACTTTATGGTTGCTTGAACCCCTCGCCGCAGGACGCTAGCAAGGACAGGTTCTCATGGAGGAACGACGCATGATCGGCTCGCCAAAACTCCAGGTTCCGGTACACATCCGCTGGATGATCCGCCGCGATATGCCCGAAGTGCTGGCCATCGAAGGGCAGTCCTTTGAGTTCCCCTGGTCCGAGGAGGACTTTGTTCGTTGTCTGCGGCAACGGAACTGCATCGGAATGGTTGCCGAGCACCACGAGCGGGTCATCGGCTTCATGATCTATGAGCTGCACCGCAACCGGCTGCACATTTTGAACTTCGCGGTCCACCGCGATTTGCAGCGGCGGCGGGTCGGGGAGCAGATGCTCCGCAAGCTGGTCAGCAAGCTTTCGCCGCAGCGGCGGAACAAAATTATGCTGGAGGTGCGGGAAACCAACCTCAGTGCTCAGCTCTTCTTTCGCGAAATGGGCTTTCGAGCGATCTCACTGCTCCGCGACTTTTACGAAGACACCACCGAAGACGCTTACCTCATGCAGTATCGCTACGTCGCCACGCCGGCCGAAGCGGAAGAAGCCGTGACCAGTCGAATTAGCCGACTGGCGGGGTGAAAATTCAATCCCGCTGCATCCTGGTCCTACCAGACAATTCTGCACTTCGGCAGTAACCGTTGCAGTGTTTCCACGCCAGTTTTGGTAACCTTTGTCCGGCGAATGTCGATCACATCAACGTTCTCTAGCCGATCCAGATCCGAGAGATGCAAGTCCGTCAGGGCCGTGCCCGCGAGGATCAGGAGCTTCAGGTCCCCGCTACGGCTGAGTGCCCACATGGGGCGGGTAATCTCCTTCCAGCGCATGCTGTCGGGATTGGGGTCAATGCCCGAAGTTAAGTCCCACAGATCACCTTGAATCTTGCAGGACGGCAACGCTTCTCGCAGCCGCAGCAAGCCCTCTCCGGAGATCGCAGTTTTCACAATTCCAAGCTCGCGCAGCGATTTCATCTGGCAAAGGGTGGGGACAACTTCATCGTCCATTTTAGTCTGATGGAGATTCAGCACACTCAGCCGCGTGAGTTTGCCAAGTTGAGCCACCCCGCGGGAGGTGACCTTTGTCCGCTGAATATCCAAGATTTCGAGGTGTGACCATGAGGCTATCGTCTCGAGTGCTTCATCGGCGATCGGAGTCTGCGCGAGCCGGGCAATCTCCATGTTTCTTTGTATCCCGAGTCGACGAATTCCATCGCCGGAAATCTGCGACCCGACTTGCTGCGGATTGTGCGGTGAGGGCTTAGAACTCCAGCCATCGGCACCTTCTAACGACAACGACTTCATCCCGCGTAGCTTGCCGACGAGCTCAAGGTCGGCATCCGTCACCAATGTCCCGTACATATCAACGTCGACGACCTCCTGAAAGAAATCATCGCCGACGAGCATATTCGCCCCCGGCCAATCCCGCCCTGTCGGCCGGATTATCGCTTTACCGCCCAGTTGCAGAATTCGCGCGGTCGCGAGTTTTTGTTCTCGCACGCGCTGCAGAATTTGCGACCAATAGGCCATGCCGACCGCCACCAGCGTGGTGAGAATCAGCAGCGTACGAATGCTGATCTGAAAGAATCTCCGGCCAGCCATGAATCCGCTCCGGTTGCTTGCCCAGAGTCATTGTAGCAACAGATGAGTTACGATAGGCGATGAATTGGTTCATGCATAATCTTTACGGAAACCTTGATATGAAACGCAAGCTATTCCCAGTTGCCTTGCTCTTGGTTGCGTCACTCCCCGTTTCCGTTTCTGCCGCGGAGCCGCTCGTTGTTGAGCTCTGGCCGGGCAAAGTGCCCGGCGATGTCGGCATCAAGGGAGAAGAGAACAGCCGCATCTATCAGTCCGCCATTATCAAAGGACCGACGCGGCTGATTACGAATGTGACGAAACCGTCGATTACGATCTATTCGCCGCCGCGGGAGAAGAACAATGGAACGGCAATGCTGATTTGCCCCGGCGGCGGATACCACGATTTGTTTTGGGAACTCGAAGGTGAAGAGGTTGCGGCCTGGCTCAACTCCCGCGGCTTGACGGGGATAATCCTCAAGTACCGCTGTCCGCGCCGCCCCGGCGACATCAAGGGAGAGCCGCCACTCGGTCCGCAAATCGATGCCCAAAGGGCCGTCAGCTTGGTCCGCAGCCGGGCGAAAGAGTGGGGGATCGATCCCGGCCGCATTGGCATGGTCGGCTTCTCCGCCGGAGGGCATTTGGCCCTCGCCACTGCTGCCGGATTTGAGAAGCGGCATTACGAAGCGATCGACGACGTCGACAATACCAGTTGCCGGCCGGACTTCGCCGTCTGCTGCTACAGCGGTTACTTGAAGGTGAAGGACACGAACGAAGTCCCTCCGAGCATTCAACTGGCGGACAAGACGCCGCCGATCCTGCTCGTCCATTCCTCGGACGACAAAATCAGCGATCCCCTCAACAGCGTTGTCATGTACGTGGCCCTGCAGCGAGCCGGCATTTCCGCGGAGCTGCACGTCTATTCCACGGGTGACCACGACTTCGGCGTCCGCCAGAACGAAAAGCTCCCCTCCAGTTGGACCGGGCTTTGCGAGCGCTGGTTGCAAAGTCATCAACTGCTTCCAGCGGGCAAATAGTCCCGGGTATGCGAAAACCGCCTCAGTGAACTTCCTTGACCGGCTGCTTCGGCTCCTGGGGAGCGCCGACGAGGTCGTGCACCCATTCATTGAGCATCATCACTTCCACGCGCGGATTGCGAACTTGTCCCTGGGCATCCTCGCGGGTGGTGAGGGGTTCGTTGCCCCCCGCCTGACTGAGCCGGACCTGCTCGACGGAAACCCCGTGCTCCGTCAGATATTTCAGCACCGCTTGGCAACGGGCATACGACATTTGCCAGGCATCTTGAAAACCCCCTTTAGCCAACGGCGGGTTGCGGGAAGTATGCCCTCGAATCTCGACTTTGTGCGGCTTGCCGGCGAGTTGCGGAATGAGCCCATCCAAACGGGCTTGGGCCGGCTTGTCGAGCTCGACCGAATCCTCGTCAAAGAACAGCATCGTTCCCACGCCGCTCTTTTCCCCCTGCCGGTTCTTCATGACGCGGGATTTTTGAGCCGTGGGATCGTTGGGGTCGTCGGTCTTGCTGCGGCGTTTGTTCGCCTCGTGCGGCTTCTTGGCAAACGGCTTGACCGGGTTTTTGCCAGCGGCCTGCGGGGGGCCTCCCGATTCCGCTTCGCTTTCCCCATCGAGGGGCTCGAAGGGATCGGTGAAGTGGTGGGCGATGGCCTTTTTCACATCGGGATTTTGGGCGGTGATCCACATGACCAGAAAGAACGCCATCATGG
>SXGT01443473.1_pt1 | contig 35900 bp, 39 predicted proteins | sample 3176221 | NCBI WGS metagenome assembly SXGT01 (sample SAMN11356862, study PRJNA531348) | freshwater metagenome | isolation source: freshwater sample F1-120 | place: China: Fuxian Lake, Yuxi | collected 2017-12-25 | reverse complement strand
GCCATTCTTGCAAAAGAAATGGGAGCAAAAGAGTTGGAGAAAAAATATGCAGATGCAATTGCAAAAGGTGATGCAGGTTTAGGAGCAAAAGATTATGCAACAGCAAAAACTCAATATACTTCTGCATTAGCATTAAAACCAAATGAACAGTATCCAAAAGATAAATTATCGGAAATTGAAAAAGCATTGGCAGAAATAGCTTCGGCAAACAAAGCAAAAGAATTAGAAGCAAAATATTCTGCTGCTATTGCAAAAGGTGATGCTGCATTTGCTTCAAAAACATATGCTGCTGCAAAAACTGCTTATAACGAAGCGTTGACTTATAAGTCGGGCGAAAAATATCCAAAAGATAAAATTTCTGAGATAGATGGATTGCTTGCAGGAGATGCAGCGGAAAAAGCACGTTTAGCTAAAGAAAAAGAATTAGAAGCAAAATACAAAGCAGCAATTGCAAAAGGGGATGCTGCATTTAAAGCAAAAACGTATGCTGCTGCAAAAACCGCATACAATGATGCATTGGCAATTAAATCAGGTGAACAATATCCTACTGAAAAAATTGCAGAAATAGATAAAATTCTGGATGAGTTGGCAAACAAAGATGCTGCTGCAAAACAGTTGAACGAAAAATATGCTGCAGCCATTACAAAAGGAGATGCTGCATTTACATCTAAAGATTATGACGGAGCGAAAGGGTTTTATAACGATGCTTTGGGATTGAAAGCAAATGAAAAATATCCGAAAGATAAAATAGCAGCCATCGATGCATTGATAGCAAAAATGGCGGGTGCAAAAGAATTGGAAGAAAAATACAAAGCTGCAATTGCAAAAGCGGACGGTGAATTTGGTTCGAAAGATTATGCTGCTGCAAAAACTTCTTATACTGAAGCGTCTTCCATAAAACCATCAGAACAATATCCGAAAGATCAATTGGCAAAAGTAAATGCACAATTAGCTGACCAGGCAAAAACACAAGCGACTCAGGCTAAGTATGAAGCAGCAGTTGCAAAAGCAGATGGTTTACTTGCTTCTAAAGATTATAACAATGCAATAACAGCATATAAAGATGCTGAAACAATTAAGCCGAATGAACCTTATCCTGGAAATAAAATTTCTGAAATAAATTCTATTCTCGATGGTTTAGCAAGAGCAAAAGTAAAAGATGCAGAGTACCTTGCAGTTATTGCGAAAGGAGATAAATTATTTGAACTGAAAGATTATAAATCGGCAAAAAATAAATATTTAGATGCATCATTAATTAAACCTACTGAAAAATATCCGAAAGACAAGGTGGCTGAAATAGATGTGTTATTAAAGAAGAAAAATACAACAACTACAACCACTACCACTGCAAGTAGTGAAGAGTTTAAAAGTGAATTAGCGAAAAAATATCCTGAAGGTATTACGGAAGAAAGTGCAACGGAGAACAATGCTAAAGTTACCAGAAGAATTGTTGTTAAAGGTTTGGAAGGACATCTCTACGTTAGAAAAGAAACTTCTTTTGGTCCGATTTATTTCTTTAAAGACAATGTGCCTATCACTGAAGTTGAATACTTAAGAGATACTGAAATTCAATCGCAATAAATTTATTTTATATGAAAAAGATAATCGGAGTTATTGTCATTTCGTTTTTTGCTTTAGGTTTAAAAGCACAAAATGATGTAGAATTGAAATTGACTTTGCGTGACGGCAATGTTGTGAGCGGAACTTCCAAGATGGCAAGTATTTCGCTTAACACTGCATATGGTAAATTAGAAATCCCTATTAAAAATGTTACTGCATTGGATTTGGGAATTGCATCGGATAAAACAACCAACGAAAAAGTTGCAAACCTGATCAAGCAATTATCAAATTCAAACGAACAAATGCGTAAAACAGCGTTTGATGAATTAGTGAAAATGGATATAAAAGCTGTTTCGGCAATTTCCGATTTTATTTATTCTGCAAAATATGAACCATCTACCTATACTGATTATACAGCAGATGCAGCATTAAATGAATTACAGTCGAAATACAATGTAGAAAGTGCAATTTCTGATAAAGATGTGGTTTCAATTGATTATGAATATACCATGGGTGGAACCTACGACTTTGCAAAAATTGATTTGAAAACTGAATACGGAACATTGAGCATTCCGAAAGAAAAAATCAAACACATTGATGTAATGTATTCAGGTGATAGTGGAAGCGGAGATATGACGTTTAAATTGTTGGCGACAAAACATATCAGTTCAAACACTGCAGGTGGATGGCTGAAAACCGGAATTATGTTAAAGCAAGGACAAAAATTCAGCATTAACGCAACCGGTGAAGTAACATTTGCAAGTTTATCAGGAAGCAAATACAAACCGGATGGTTCAATTTCAGGTTCTACAGCTCCGATTAATGATTACGAAGGTGACTATAATACAGGAAGTACATATCCTGCTTATGGTAATGTGGTTTACAAAATCGGAGAAACTTCTACACAAACATTAAAAGCCGGTGCTAAATTTAATGGCTCTGCAACTACTACAGGAATGTTATTTATTTCCATTTATGAAACAGTCTATAATGCCAGCAATACAGGCAGCTACACTGTTAAGATTTCATTAAAGTAAATTATGAATAAGTATTCATTTTTAAAAACAAGCATAACGATATTCATCTTATGCTTGTTTTCATTTAAAGGATATTCTCAAGTCTATTCCAGTAATCCTACGTCAACTTTTTCTTTCACTCTTGGTATGACTAGTTCTAACCTTCTTAAAGATACATTGAAATACAAATCAGGTATATTGTTTAGTGGTGGTTTTATGTATACAATTGTGTTATCAGATAAAATGAATGTTGGATTGGACTTGTTGTATACAGGAAAGTCTTTCAAAAATGGATCTGCCACAATTAAATACAGATATTTTTATGTAGATGTTCCACTTTATTTACAATACAAATTAGGAGATAATATTAGGTTTAACTTAGGAGCACAATATTCTCAGTTTACAAATTCTACAATTGTGATGCTCGATCAAGGCAGTTCAACGGGCACAAACACTCAATCCTACAATAATATCAAACCTGCTGACGTTGGAGTATTGTTTGGAACAGAGATCGATCTATCTGAAAATATTTCAATGGCTGCAAGATATACTTTATCAACATCTACATTTTATGATTCGAATCAGGTAAATTTTGGAGTTTTTCAGTTTTCATTGAATTATGCAGTATATCGCTCACACAAACAGTTTTTAAACCGACATAAAGAAAAAGAATAAATGTTTTTCTATCGTTACATATTATTATTTTCCGGACTAATTTGTTTTTACTCTTGCAATCATACAAATGCTGAGGAAAATGATAGCTTGCTATTACAAGCTTCCATTCCTGATGAAGTTATTTCAACCACCACAAATAAATACTGTTGGCAATCAACTTATGATATCAAAAACGCTATTGTGAACAGAGTGGAAGTTCCAAAAGGATTTAAAAGAACAGAAGTGAAACCAAATTCATTTGGAGATTGGTTGAGATTCCTTCCGTTAAAACCGGGAAATCCGGATGTGCGTTTGTTTAATGGCGAATTAAAACGTTATCAAAGCGGTCATGCTGCTGTTGTGGACATTGATGTTGGTTCAACTGATATTCAGCAATGTGCAGATGCTGTGATGCGAATGCGCTCCGAATATCTTTATTCAATTAAGGATTACGAAAATTTGCATTTCAATTTTACAAGCGGACATTCAGTTGGGTTTAAAAAGTGGAGCGAAGGCTATCGCACAGTTATAAAAGGAAACAATGTTACCTGGTCGAAAAATGCTGCTAAGGATGATTCTTATAAAACATTTGCCAGCTATACCAAAACTATTTTTAATTATGCCGGAACTTCTTCTTTGAGCAAAGAATTAAAAAAAGTTTCTGATGTAAAAGATATTCAAATTGGTGATGTATTTATTTTAGGAGGTTTTCCCGGACATGCAGTTTTAGTCATTGATGTTTGTGTAAATGAAACTACTGGAGAAAAACTATTTATGATCCAGCAAAGCTATATGCCTGCTCAGGAAATTCATATTCTTAAAAATTTAAACAATACAAGTATCAATCCTTGGTACAGCACTAATTTTACAGGTGATTTGGAAACTCCGGAATGGACTTTCTCTAAAGATCAGTTGATGCGTTGGTAGAAGATTTCTCTAATGGTTTCCTGAATAATTTCTTGATAATAAAATTCGGCATAAGTGGAAAAACCATTTGAGCAACATAATTTTTCGGAAAAGGTTCTTTTATTCCGAATTTTTCAGGTTCATGGTCCGGACAAACATAAGTACCAAACAGAACATCCATAATAGGAGAAATATTTGCATAATTTCCTCTGTCTCTTTCTAAATCGTGGTGCCAGTGATGTAATTCGGGTGCTCCAATCAATATTCTCAATTTACCAATGGGCAAACGAACGTTGGAATGAATGTATATCGCCCAAATTCCTCTGAAGGCAATTAGTCCTGCAATTGCTTCCAATGGAAATCCTAAAATAAATGCCGGTAAATTAATTAATCCAACAGTGTAGATAGAATCAAGCGGATGTTCACGATGTGCTGCAAGAAAATCCAAATGTTCGGCAGAATGATGAACTTTATGAAACCTCCATAAAAAATCTACTTTATGTTGCAGGCGATGTCCCCAATAAATAATAAAATCACTTAATAAAACTACTTCAATAGCTATTAACCACCAGGGTTGGCTTGCAACTGACGTACGAAAATTTTCCGGTACAATTGATTCCAATCCTGTTCTGAAAAAGTTCATTGCCCAAAGCACCAATGTTCCCCAAACAAGATATTGTCCGAAAAAGTAACAGAGATCCAATATCCAGGAAGGGCGGAAAAACTTTTGTTTGAATTTTGCCGGAAAAACTTTTTCCATTGGCAAAAAAACCAGCACTAAAAATAACAGACTTATTACAGCAGCTTCTGTGGATTTATAAAATTCCATTAGTTGAAATTATTTTTTTTGCTTTTTAGCTGTGTCAGGTTCCGGCTCATAAATATAAGCCGATTTAGAACTACCCATTATGTTGGATTTTTTTAAGGGTTTCTTTTTGGTAGTGTCGATTTGAGGAGGAGCATTATTAACAGGAGTAACCTTTTTTACCGTGTCTGTTTTTTTAGGCTTTGGCATTACCATCATTTTTGAACTTGGCATTATTTCGCGTTCAATAACAATAGAATCTTTTGCGACTATTGGAGTATCAACTGCCATTTGAGTATTGCCAGCATCGTAGTAGTTTGCTGTGGAAGTGGAAGCAAACGAAAAATTTTCAAAAGCTCCGACTCTGTAGCAAACAAAACAAACAATTAAGATGGTAAAAACAGAAACTGTAATTACTTTTACCGGAGTGGAAGGTGTCTTCATGGTTTAATGAGTTTGGATACTACCAAAATACAAAAATACTGCATCAATAAAAAGTCCCTTTATCAATTTCTCAATAAAGGGACTCTCTACCACGCCACAGTATAGTTATTCAAGCACTTCACAATAAATGTTAAAGGGTTTCAAACTCCCGATTATGTCATACGTTTCTAGTTGAGAAGATTCAATCTTCAAAATTTTATCACAATCTTCCAGGTCTATATTCCATTTTTTGATTTTAGAATTTTTAGATAAAAAAGAATCTGCTTTTTTAATTTGTTCTATGGTGTTAATATTCGTCTTGAAAATATGTACGGATGCTTGCATAATTTTATTGGCTTAAATTACTACTGTTTGAATCATCTGTTTTAACTTCTTCCTGAGACCAGAATTTGTGTCGGCATTTTTCTTTTAAGCGTTGCTTGAATTGCTCTTTCTCTTCTGGCGACATATGTCCCATTTTTTCTTTCATGCGTTGTTTCCAGTTATTATGTCGGCCATGATGCCCTTTTCCGAATCCTCCGAAAAGGATTTTAGACAATACAAGCAGGCCAAGTGTCTGCCAGAAATTAATTACAGGTCCGTGAAACAAATCCGGTACTATCCAGTTCCAGAGATACATTGTTCCGAAAACAAACAGCGGGACAAATATCAGAACTCCTATAATTATTTTGATTATCATAATTATTTTAGCTGTTATAAAAGCTTCATATTTCTTATTCATGTTGAGTATTTTAGTTGTTTAACAATTCAGTGTAAAGGCTTTTCAAACGCTCCTGTAAATGCATTACTGCATATCTTTTACGGGAGATAACGGTTTTTATTCCTGTATCGGTTAGTTCAGCAATTTCTTTCAAACTTTTTCCTTCTATTTCGTGAAGTACAAATACTTCCCTTTGGTTTTTCGGCAATTCTTCTAATGTGTCGGCTAATACGTCTGATATTAACTTTAACAATATTTGTTTATCGGCCGAAGTTTCCATTGAAGGAATAATGTCTGAAAGTAAAAGAGCTTCATCTTCATCCGAACCTTTGTAGGATATATCATCCAACCGGTCGGGTTTCATTTTGCGATACCAATCGGTAATTTTGTTTCTTGCTACTCTGTAAAGCCACGCTGCAGTATTCTCGATTGTCTCACTTTGCACCAGTTCGTAGAAGACATCCTGCAGGATATCTTCGGCATCCTCTATAGTAGGTGTACGATTGCTGATGAAAGTTAAAAGCTTGCCTCTTTCCTTGTTAATTGTATTGGATAGTGCTTCGTCTTTTGTTTGACTCTCGGCAGTGTATTGCGTTTGTTCAGCCATGTTTGATTATAGAGACGAATAGAAAAGTAGAATACTTTAAATTTTCAAAAGAAATGTCAAAAAAAAGGCGGAATCAAAGTTCCGCCACTATTATAAGTATTCATAAACTTATTTTATCAATGCAGGAATCCTGCGTTGTGCTAAATAAAATGCCCCAAATAAAATGGTGTTATAAAAAACATCACCTAAAAGAGTAGGAGCAAAAAATGGAACTCCCAAAGCATAAGTAGTTGCTAATCCTGATGCACCGCCAACTCCTCCGCTTGCAGCCCACACTCCAAAATTAGTAATAACGAAAAACAATAAGGAAGAAAGAACAGAAGCCCCTAGAACTGTTTGGATGTTTGTATTTTTTCTGACATATAATCCAATTGCAGATGTTAGTATAAATGCTACATAAACATAAATGATCGTATTATGAAATCCCCAACCTGTAGTCAGTTCCAAAATAACATCGGAAAGAATCATTGCTATTAATGGAACAACAAACGCTAATCGTTTATCGGAAAAATATACACCACCAAACAATGCCATTGCAGCAATAGGAGTGAAGTTGTCGAAATGAGGAAATACGCGGCTTAAGGCTGCAAGCAAAACTGCTGATGTTATAAAAATAAACCGAGGTGTAAAAATGTTTTTCATAATTAAAGAATTTACTTTAACAAAAGTAAGGGTTTTTATTGAAACTCAAGTGTGGTGCTCTTTTAATTTTTTAATCATTTCATCTGATAAGCTGTCGGAATAAATTCCATAGCCATTGATCAGTATTCCTTTAATTTTTCCATCTAATGATTCTATAGCATATACAATAGATTCATCAGCTGGGTCAGTCATTCCATCAAAATGATGCACTTCAACAATTTCAAAATGTTCGGGGTGAAGTTTTAATTCCAGCATCGGACATTCTAAACCATCATCACAAAGTTTAAAATCAGTTGTATATCCTCTTTTTTGAAGATCGTTAACGGCTTCCGATAAAGTTGAATAACTGTTCATGATTACGTTTGAATAACTCCTACATTATAAGCTTTAGTTATAGGTGAATGATTAGCCATTTCTATTCCCATCGAAATCCATTTACGTGTATCTAGCGGGTTAATGATTGCATCCAGCCATATTCTTGAAGCTGCATAGTAAGGTGATGTTTGTGAATCGTAACGGTCTTTTATTTTGTTATATAATTCTGCTTCTTTTTCAGGAGTGATTACTTCTCCTTTTGCTTTTAAGGAAGCAACTTCAATTTGAACCAATACTTTTGCAGCTTGTGCACCACCCATAACGGCTACTTGTGCTGTCGGCCAACCGACAATTAAGCGTGGGTCGTATGCTTTTCCACACATCGCGTAATTTGCTGCTCCGTAACTGTTTCCTATGATAATAGTAAATTTCGGAACAACAGAATTAGCCATTGCATTCACTAGCTTCGCTCCATCTTTAATAATTCCACCATGCTCTGAACGTGAACCAACCATAAATCCTGTTGCATCTTGTAAAAAGACCAATGGAATTTTTTTCTGATTACAGTTCATGATAAAACGGGCGGCTTTATCAGCGCTATCACTATAGATAACACCACCAAATTGCATTTCACCTTTTTTACTTTTCACCACTTTACGTTGATTCGCAACAATTCCAACACTCCAACCATCAACTCTAGCTAACCCGCATAAAATACTTTGTCCATACCCTTCTTTGTATTCCTCAAAATCTGATTCATCAATCAAACGATCAATAATTTCTTGCATGTCGTATTGTTTGTCGCGCATATCCGGAATAATTCCCAAAATATCGTTTGGTTCTTTTTTAGGAGCTTTTGCTTCAATACGATTGAACCCTGCCTTTTCGAAATGCCCAACTTTACTCATGATGTTGCGGATACGCTCCAAGCAATCTTTATCGTCTTTGCATTTGTAGTCCGTAACACCTGATATTTCACAGTGAGTAGTTGCACCACCCAATGTTTCGTTGTCAATGTTTTCTCCGATAGCTGCTTTTACTAAATAAGAACCTGCTAAGAAAATACTTCCTGTTCCTTCCACAATCATTGCTTCATCACTCATGATTGGAAGGTAAGCACCACCTGCAACACAACTTCCCATTACTGCAGAGATCTGTAAAATTCCCATACTGCTCATCACTGCATTGTTGCGGAAAATTCTTCCGAAATGTTCTTTGTCCGGAAATATTTCATCCTGCATTGGTAAATAAACGCCTGCACTGTCGACCAAATAAATAATCGGTAAACGGTTTTCCATCGCAATTTCCTGAGCACGCAAATTCTTTTTTCCTGTAATAGGAAACCAAGCACCTGCTTTTACTGTTGCATCGTTCGCAACAATGATACATTGGCGACCACTTACATAACCGATAACAATTGCAACACCACCAGCCGGACAACCACCATGTTCTTTATACATGTCGTCTCCTGCAAATGCGCCAATTTCTATTGTCTGAGAATCTTTATCGATAAGATAAGCGATGCGTTCACGGGCAGTCATTTTCCCTTGCTCGTGTAATTTATCTATTCTTGCTTTTCCTCCTCCTAAATATATTTTTTCTAACTTACGCTCCATTCCGGAAATAAGTTGCTTCATCACATCTTCGTTTTTGTTAAATTCTATATCCATAATCTTTTTAATCATTTCTTATTCGTATTCGTCATGCCGTGCTGCGACACGGCATCTCCCTGTTGATGGGAATAGTCTTTCTAATTGGGAGATCCCGTGTCGTGGCACGGTCCCGATAGCTATCGGGAGACAGTTAGCAAGAACGTACTGCCAAATATAACAACAAATCCCTGTTTTTCGTCCAAAAAACGAGTGCTTTTTTAAAGAAAATTTAGATGATTTCCAATGCCCTAGAACCCTCGTTGAATAAGAGGTCGATAACGCTTAGGTTGGGTAAAAATCCATGACGGGGTTCAAAAACTTGCATGTATAGATTGGGGGTAAATTGGGTATCCAAACTTAAAGGTTCTTTGGGAGAAATAATATCCCTGAAGTCATCCGCATCAGGATATGATTTTAAATATTCTTTACTGAATGAATAGTTGGGTTTTAATTTTAATAGTTTAAGAATTTCTTGATTTAGTTCTTCATTTAAGTCGACTAAAAAATCAAATTTTTTATCTGTATAGAAAGGTAAAAAATCGTCTTCAAAATATTCAAAAAAAGGTGAACGTCTGTAACAGGATTCTAAACTTCGCCAATGTAATTTCTGCCAATCGTATTCGTAAGATATTTTTATGTCTTTTGTAACTTGACGATGATTGCGTTTTACCAAAGGAATACTCAACGTTAATATTCCATTAGGAGAATAAACTTCACAACGGCTTCTGTAAGTCTGCTTAGGAAAATGTTCATGCTGTTCAACGATGCATTCCTGATAATTTTTAAGCTTGGAATAATATTGAATAGGAGCGAGGTAAGCTGAAGGAAGGATGGAAACGTTCATTAATCAACCCCCTTAAACCATCGATTGCCACGAATTCCACCGTCATCCGATTTGTCAATCGACATTAATATTAAAACTGTTTTTCCTACAATATGGTCTTCGGGAACAAAACCCCAGAAGCGTGAATCTGCAGAGTTGTGGCGGTTGTCGCCCATCATGAAATAATAATTCATTTTGAAAGTGTAGTGTGTTGAATATTTTTCGTTGATGAAAATAGAATCGTTGCTTACTCGCAATTCGTTTTTCTCATATACTTTTATAATTCTTTCGTAGAGTGGAAGAGAATCTTTTGTCAATTTTACAGAATCGCCTTCTTTCGGAATATAAATCGGACCGAAGAAATCTACGTTCCATAAGAAATGTTCGTTTTCAGGAAACATGTAATCGTTGTAGGCACCTTTTCTGTCAATCAATGGTTCAACAGATGTTACGTGGGGAAATTTTTTCATAACTTCCACATTTTCTAAATTGATGGTGAACCAAAATTCTCCTTTGTTTTGCATGTGATCTCCTTGTGTGATTCCTAATAATTTTAAAGAATCATTATCTATTGAGTCAACATCTGTTTTTACTTTGTAATCAAATTGAAGTTTTTCAGGGAAATCACTGTATTTTCCATTTATGTAGACTTGCCCGGAACGTAATTCCAAAGTATCTCCAGAAAGTCCTACACAGCGCTTGATATAAAAAGTACGTTGGTCGATCGGTCGTTCATCTTCTACCGGCCAATTAAATACTACCACATCATTTCGTTCTAGATCAGGTGCTCCGAATAAACGCAAGTACGGAATTTGGATCCAATCTAAATACGAATTTGTATTATCAGTAAATGGTAAAGTCTGATGAGCAAATGGAAATGATAATGGAGTAATCGGAATTCGTGGTCCGTAACTCAGTTTACTTACAATAATGTAATCACCGGTCAGCAGCGATTTCTCCATGGAAGGAGAAGGAATAGTAAATGCTTCAAAAAAGAAAATTCTGAATAATAGAATTGTGAAAAAAGCAAAGAATACCGCTTTAGACCAATCTTTAATAACAATTATGGCAGCTTTATTTTTCAAAAATTACTTTTTTACCTTCTTTGCAGCACGTTTATTTCTGAAATAAACAAATCCTGTAATTCCTAAAATTATAACCAGGAAATGAACTCTGTAAGATTTTGACAAGCCATCCTCACTTACAAAACAGAAAAAACGTTCCCATCTGAATCTTCCTTTTTTAGAATCTTCAAAAAACGATTTGAATAAACCAACACTTCCGGATACAGGATTTTTTAAAGGGTCTTTTATACTCATCCAAACAAATACCGGTTTCCCGACAATGTGATCATTTGGTACAACACCCCAATAACGTGAATCAGCAGAGTTCTGACGGTTATCACCCATCATGAAATAATAATCCATTTTGAAAGTGTACGTTTTTGTTTCTGCTCCATTGATGAAAATTTTATCACCTTTTATTTCTAATTTATTAAGTTCATAATTAACAATTATTTTGTCGTATAACTTAATATTAGTTGTGTCTAAATTCACAGTTGTGTTTGCCTGCGGAATTACAAACGGACCAAAATTGTCGTTGTTCCAAGGAATAGACGATGTATGAGGAAAAATTTTACTTTCATAAACTCCCTTAGGTGTAATTTCTTTTTCAGCTGAAATTACATTTGAAAGAACTTTAACCTTGGCAAGAGATGATAAAGGCATATTAATAGAATATTCTATTGTATCCTGATTTGCTGAAATATCACTAATGTGTATCTCATCAACATAAATATCATATTTATCCAATAAGCGTTCATTAGGAATAATATTTCTTTCAGGATCGTAATCACCAAACAAATAACCTTTCGTTTTTACAAAGTAATGAAATTGCGCATGTTCAGGAGTTGCAATATGTTTGTCGTTGATATATATTTCTGCATCTTTTATTTCAAGTTTGTCTCCCGCAATTGCGACACAGCGTTTTACGTAGTTTTCACGTTTGTCTACAGGACGAGCAACTACTTCACCAATCGGTTGGAAAATTCCTCTTGCAACTTCAATTCTTGTATTTGGTTTGTTGTAAAGACTAGATACTTTAGCGTCTCTGCAAATCTGATAATAGCTTTGATTTTGATAATTTAAGGCAACTGTATCTCCATCAGGATAATTGAAAACTACTATATCATTGTTTTTTACAGAACCAAATCCGGGTAAACGGAAATAAGGAAGCTTAAACCATCCTAAATAAGATTTAGTTGTAGCAGTTCCAGGTAAAGTATGATGAACAAAAGGGAAGGAGAGCGGTGTATTTGGAATTTTAGCTCCGTAACTTACCTTACTCACAAATAAATAATCACCCACCATCATCGATTTTTCAAGTGATGAAGTTGGAATTGTAAATGCTTCGAAAAAGAATGTACGGATAACAGTTGCTGCAATTACTGCAAACACAATTGCTTCTGTCCACTCGCGGGCCATGGATGGTTTTCTTTTGCTCATGTCTTCGGGACCAACATAAGCGGTATCTTTTTGAAAAGCTACATAAGGAAGATAAACGTATCCAAATAAAAATGCAACAGCTTTATCTTGATTCGTTCTTTTATTGAATGCTTTTGCTGTCAACAAATACATAATAGCAACCATCAAAAAATTTATTCCCGGAGTAATGATTAAGAAAATCCACCACCATGGTTTTTTAATAACTTTCAGCCATACAAAAAAATTGTAAAGAGGCACAAATGCTTTCCAGCTATCTTGTCCGGCCAAGGGAAATAATTTCCATAAACCAATAATTGTAGTAAGTGAAGCGAGAATTAAAAAAATATAAGAAATATCCATAAATGAGTTAAGAGTTTTGAGTTATAAGTTTTCAGTTTAGTTGAAATGATAAACGAAATTCCTTCTTTTTATTGTTTTATAAATGTTAATTAATGTGAATTGCCTAGTAAATCATTCATTCCAAAAATACCTTTTTTTTCTTTTACCCATTCAGCTGCGATCACAGCGCCAAGAGCAAACCCTTTTCTGTTATGTGCAATGTGTGTCATGCTGATCTCATCAACCGCTGAACTGTAAGTTACAGTATGTGTTCCGGGAACTTCGTCAATACGTTTTGAAATTATTCCCAATTCATTTTTGTTTTCAGTAGCAACATTCACCCAATTTGTTTTTGTTTTGTTGTTTTCAAGTATTTGATTTGCCAAAGAAATAGCCGTTCCGCTTGGCGAATCCAATTTATGAACGTGGTGAATTTCTTCCATTGCAACATTGTATTCGGGATAGGCATTCATCAGCTTTGCTAAGTATTCATTCACTTTAAAAAATAAATTCACTCCAATACTGTAGTTGGATGCATAAAATAAAGTTTGCTTTTTATCAGAACATTTTGATTTTACTTCTTCTAACTGTTTCAACCAGCCTGTTGTCCCAACAACTACTGGAACATTGGCATCAAAACATTTATAAATATTATTGATTACTGCTTCAGGAGTGCTGAATTCAATTGCAACATCTGCTTTTTTTAGTTCTTCTACAGAATAAGTTGAAGCATTATTAATATCAACTTTTAAAACAATGGTATGCCCACGTGAGATAGCAATTTGCTCAATCTCTTTTCCCATTTTTCCGTATCCGATAAGTGCTATGTTCATATTTTCATTTTTTGTCATTTCGACCATTCTTCTTTGTCAGCCTGAGCGTAGTCGAATGGCTATTCCAATCGTAAACGGTTTAGATTTCTCGACTCCGCTCGAAAGGACACGCTAAAGTTTAACCCTGTTGTGTAATTATAAGCAGTATTAATAAATGTTGGTTCTACCTTCATCGATAAATTATCGCTGACATCAAAGGTAAACAAATGTGCGTCAACACTGGCATCAATTATATTCAGTGCATAAAGCGCAGCAAACCCAATAACAGTCAAATCCCGGTAACGGTGATAATATTTTTGAAGTGTGTTTAAATTATCATCGGTGTAAACTCCAATATAGTCATCAGTAGTTGTTGCATCGTTGTCAATTCTATATTTATAAGCATCACGGTATTTTACGTAACGCGATTGGTTGAATTGAAACGAATAAGCTAACCCTGCTGCTCCGGCATATATTATTGGAAGTTTCCAATACTTTTTGTTGTACACCTGTCCGGCACCCGGTAAAACAGTTGATAACAAAGCGGCTTTTTTCGGTGAATGATATTTTCCTTTTTTTGTTGTTACAATTTTGCTTGTGTCTTTAACAGGAATATTTCTGGTAATAATTGTGACAGTATCTCCTTTGATAATTGTGTCGCTTACCTGAGCTTTAGCTGAGCTGAAAAAAAGCAAAAAGGTTATTCCAATAAAAAACTGAAATAACCTGCTTGCAATCACTTTATGAGTTATTGATTTAGGCATCCAAAAGATCCAAGATACGTTTTAGGTCGTTATCCGATTTGAATGGAATTACAATTTTTCCTTTGCCGTTAGACTCTTTGCTGATTGATACTTTCGTGTTGAAAACTGCTCTCAAATCTTCCACTGCATTTTGTTGTTCAACCGACAATGATGCTTTTGTAATTTTTTTATCAGAACTTGATTTTCCTGATTTTGTTTCAATTTCTGTTTTAACACCACGTGCTAAATCTTCAACGTCACGAACAGACAAATCATTCAATACAATTTTGTTGTAGATGTCTAATTGCAGATCAACATTTTCAACACTTATCAAAGCGCGGGCGTGACCCATTGAAATATCACCATTGCGGATAGCTAACTGAATTTCTACCGGCAATTTTAATAATCGCAAATAGTTTGTTATCGTAGAACGTTGTTTACTTACTTTTTGTGAAAGTTGTTCTTGAGTTAATGAACATTCATCAATTAAACGTTTGTAGCTGATCGCAACTTCAATAGCATCTAAATTTTCGCGTTGAATATTTTCAACCAATGCCATTTCCAACATAGCCTGATCGTTTGCTATGCGGATATATGCAGGAACACTAGTTAATCCCGCTAATTGCGAAGCACGGAATCTTCTTTCTCCTGAAATTAATTGGTATTTATCATATCCTAATTTACGAACGGTAATAGGTTGAATAATTCCATGTTCTTTAATAGATGCAGATAATTCATTCAATGCATCTTCTTCAAAATTTGTTCTAGGTTGAAACGGATTGGTTTCAATTTTAGCTATTTCAATATTTGCAATTGCACCAACAACTTTTCCTTCACCTTCTAGTTTGTTGCTTGTAATATCAGTATTAGCATTTTCTAATAATGCACTTAATCCTCTGCCTAATGCGTTTCTTTTTGTTGACATTGTTTTTGTTGTTGACATTTTATAATTAGTGATTTGTAGAATTAGAGAAATGGAGAATTAGTTCTCTTCTTCAACGTTAATGAACTTCTCAGAATCGTTTAGTCTTGTCATTCCGTTTTTCTGTAAAATCTCTCTTGCTAAATTTAAATAGTTAACAGCTGCTTTCCCGCTAGCATCGTGCATGATAATGCTTTGTCCGAAACTAGGAGCTTCGCCCAATTTTGTATTTCGCTGTATGATTGTATCAAAAACCATTTGCTGGAAATGTGTTTTTACTTCTTCCACAACCTGATTGCTCAAACGCAAACGCATATCGTACATCGTCAATAAAATTCCTTCTATTGCAAGTTCGGTGTTTAAGCGCGACTGAACAATTTTTATTGTGTTCAATAATTTTCCTAATCCTTCCAATGCGAAATATTCGCATTGAACCGGAATCAATACTGAATCAGCTGCTGTTAATGCATTTACAGTAATCAATCCTAAAGATGGTGAACAATCGATAATAATAAAATCGTAATTATCTTTTATTTTATCCAAAGCCATCTTCATCATCTTTTCACGATTCGGAAGATTGATCATTTCTATTTCCGCACCTACTAAATCGATATGTGCGGGTAATAAAAACAAGTTTGGCGTTTCTGTTTGAAGAATAATATCTTTTGGGTCGATTCCATCAATGATACATTCGTAAATACCTGTTTTGATATTACGCGGATCAAATCCAACTCCTGAAGTAGAATTCGCCTGAGGATCTGCATCAATCAAAAGTGTTTTGAATTCCAATACGGCTAAGCTTGCCGCCAAATTAATAGCTGTTGTTGTTTTTCCAACTCCACCTTTCTGATTTGCTATTGCTATTATTTTTCCCATCCAGTTTGTTAGTCTTTAGTATTTTGTTTTATTTATTTTTATTTTTTGTCTATTGTCGACTGTCAACTTTTTTACTTTTCCCTTATCACTCCGCAACTCCCTTGTTCTCGACTCCGCTCGAACTGACAGGCATTTACTTGTCTATTGCCTATTACCTTTTATTTTATCGTCTTCACCTCTCCAATGTTAAACAAAATCAACTCTCTTCCTGCATTATCAAACTTCTTTACTGCAACTTCTTTTTCAATTTTAATGAATCCAAACGTATCGTAATGCATTCCAATTATTTTATCACACTTAATAAATTCGGCAGCAATAATTGCATTATCCGGACCCATTGTAAAATTATCTCCAATCGGTAAAAATGCAAAATTCACTTTTCTGTAATCACCAATCAGCTTCATATCGTACGTTAATGCTGTGTCTCCTGCATAATAGAAATTACCTAAGTTTGTTTCTACAATAAATCCCATCGGATTTCCGCCATACGTTCCATCAGGCAAACTATTTGAATGAACTGCTACCACACATTTAACATCACCAAAATCGAATTTCCATTTACCACCCACATTCATTGGATGTGTATTGGTTATTCCCTGGTTATTAAGCCAGGTATGTATTTCCCAGCTGCAAATCACTTTAGCATTTGTACGCTTTGCAATGCTTACCAAATCAGCAACATGATCAAAATGACCATGAGAAACTAAAATATAATCAGCCTTTACTGTATTTACATCAATGTTTGCAGCCAGTTCATTTTGGGAAATAAAAGGATCAAATATAAGATGCTTTCCATTCACTTCAACTCCAAAACAAGAATGACCGAAATAAGTAATGTTCATATATTGCTGAAAATGCTTTACTTTGTGCTTTAATTAAGTCTTAAAAATACAGATTTTGAGCCGATAAGTACTTCAAAACTTATGGAACACTTTTAAACAATTTTTTTGTTAATAATATTTGCCATGATTACCATTATTTCAGCCACAAACAGACCCAATAGCAATACCCTGAAAATTGCCAAAAACTACGCGCAACTTATGGAAAAACAGGGGGTTGAATCTAAACTTTTTTCACTGGAAAGCTTGCCTGCAGATTTTACTAAAACCGACTTATATAATCAACGCTCAGAAAATTTTCAACAATTGTTGAACGAATATATTATCCCCGCAAATAAGTTTGTACTTATTGTTCCTGAATACAATGGAAGTTTCCCGGGAATCCTAAAAACCTTTATTGATGCGGTTCATCCTGATATTAACAGAGGAAAAATGGTGGCTTTGGTTGGAGTTTCCAGCGGAAGAGCAGGTAATTTGCGTGGATTAGACCATTTAACAGGAATTTTGCACTATTTAGGAATGCATATTTTGCCAAATAAACTACCGGTTTCCAGTGTTTTAACTCTTTTGAATGAGGATGGAACACTGAAAGATGAAAACACGATCAAAGTTCTTGAAAAACAAATAGGGGAGTTTGTGAAAGTATAAGAAAAAGGCCTGTTGTTGAGACAGGCCTTTTATTTTTCTAAGCAAATTTCTTTTCGAAAGCTTGCATTACTTCCACAAGAGCATTTACACTTTCCAAAGGCAATGCATTGTATAAAGACGCTCTGTAGCCACCGACATCACGGTGTCCGCGTAAACCACTTAAGTTCGCTTCTTTTGTAAGTTTATCAAACTCCGGTTCTAATTCAGGTTTGTGCATTACAAATGTTACGTTCATATTCGAACGGTCTTCCACAGCTGTAGTTCCTTTGAACATTGAGTTGCGGTCTATTTCAGCATACAATGTTCCTGCTTTTTGATTGTTTAAATTTTCAATCCAAGGAATTCCGCCATTGTTTTTAAGCCATCTCAATGTTAACAACGTTACATAAATCGGAAATACCGGAGGAGTGTTGTACATACTGTCGCCTTTGATGTGTACTTGATAATCCAACATCGATAATATTTTGCGGCCTGTTTTTCCAAGTTTGGTTTCATCTACAGCAACCATTGTTGCACCAGCAGGACCCATGTTTTTTTGTGCTCCTGCATAAATCAATGCAAAATCATTTCCGTTTACTTTTCTGGAAAAGATATCACTGCTCATGTCACACACCAATGGAACCGATGTTTTCGGGAAACTCTTCATTTGTGTTCCGTAAATTGTGTTGTTGGAAGTGATGTGAAAATAATCTAATGTTGAAGGAATTTCATATCCTTTTGGAATGTAGTTGAAGTTTTTGTCTTCAGAAGATGCAATCACTTGTGTGTTGCCAATCATCTTCGCTTCTTTAATTGCTTTACTAGCCCAAACGCCTGTATTTAAATAGCCTGCAGTTCCATCTGTACGAAGTAAATTCATAGGAACCATTGCAAATTGTAAACTTGCACCACCACCAAGATATAAAACTTTGTAGTTGTCATTTAATCCCAAAAGCTCCTTTACCAATGCGCGCGCTTCTTCCATCACTTTTTCGTAGTTTTTGCTACGGTGAGAAATTTCTAAAAGAGAAAGATTTAAATTATCAAAATTGATACAAGCTTCTGATGCTTGTTTTAATACTTCGGCTGGCAATATTCCTGGACCAGCGCTAAAATTGTGGACTTTTGTCATTTCTTTAGTTAACATGTATATAATGATTAGATAGTATCATCTGAGGAATTACAATACAAAATTAGAAATAAATTAAACGTGAAAGGGGAAATAGAGAGGAATAATTTTCAGAAAGACTATTCAGTCTTTTTTTTCTTCTTTTTCTTTTTGTTCGGGTCTTTGTACTCATTGCTTTGGTCATGACCTTCGGATTTATCCTTTGGATCTCCATACAACTTGTCGTTTTCGTCCTTTTCGTTCAATGCATTGATATCAGTACCGTAATTCCACTTGCCTTTTTTAAAACCGAATCCATCAAAACTCATATCGGAACAATAATATTGAAATTGTCCTTCCAATTGTGGAGAAGTAGGAGCAAGGTGTCCGAATACAATCGAATCTTTTTTAGAACTGAATCTTAGCGACATGCTGCAAGTTGCAGAGTATTCAAAGATGATTCGTTTTGGATATTTACGTTCGTAATTAAAAATATCAGCTCCGAATTTTGGCGCTCCGTTGTTTGGATCAAAAGTCAATACTTCTATGATTTTTTTCTGAGAAAATTTATCGTTTCCATCCCAACCTAATAAAGTATAATATGTTTTTGCTTTTGTTTTTTTGACAATAATTTTATTGTAAAGTGCGCCAAACCATTTATTATTATCGGTTATAGCGTTATCCGGATTTTTTATTTCTGCTGATTTGTCAGTTAAAGGAAAGATTTGAACGCTTTCTACTTTGTTTTTTTTAGTGGTGAATTTAGATTGAATAAAACCATAATATTCGTGTGTGCCGTCACTTTTTGGAATATTCCAATGCACAATTCTGAATTTTTTATCGGGAGAAATTAAAATTCCTATGTCTTTTTGCAACGAGTCAAAAGCATAAGTGAACTTAGGATCTGACTCAATGGCCTCTTCAAAAGCCTTGAGTAATTCCTGATTGTATTTTTTCTGGTCTTCTGAAGTTTTAGATTGATAGAGTTGCTTTACAAGTGGTTTTAATTTGGTCTGAGTAATTTCATCAACCGATTTTACATCCTGCGAAAATGCCGGTATAGAAACAGAAATAAGAAGGAATAAAAGCATTCTTTTCATCATTACAAAAGTAAGTAATATTAAACGGAATGTGAAATGTGATATTGCATAGTCAGTTCGAGCGGAGTCGAGAACCCATCATCTCATGGAAGAAACTATAAATACGACTAAGTCCTTCTCGACTCCGCTCGAAGTGACTTAGAGAAAGTGGAATAACAAAAAAAGCGCCACTCCTTTAAGAATGACGCTTTCAGTATAAATTGTAAATCAATTACAAGTGCAAAGTTCCTTTTTTTGCTAAAAGCTCTTCTTTACTTTCTCTCCAGTTTTCGTCATCCACACAGCAGTCAACCGGACAAACAGCAGCACACTGCGGTTCATCATGAAAACCTACACATTCAGTACATTTATCAGAAACGATATAATATACATCCATTACAACCGGTGTTTGTGGTGTTTCAGCATCTGTACTAATTCCACTTTTTGATGTAAATGCTCCTTTTAAAGAGGTTCCGTCAGCAAAACGCCATTCGTTTCCACCTTCGTAGATAGCATTATTCGGACATTCAGGCTCGCAAGCTCCACAATTAATGCACTCTTCAGTAATTTTAATTGCCATAATTATTGTTAGTTTTGTAAAATAATAGTGCAAAATTACTAGATTTTATTGAATTACATAAAAATATGACCCTTGATAATAGAATAAAGGCATTTATAAGTTTGGGAAGATTTCTGAAACAGTTTGCTGTGGACGGAAAAAAGGACGAAGCAAATAGCTTGAATGCATTGTTTTATAACGATATGGAAGAACTGATAAAAACGGTTCATGTGCATAATCAATGGTTCACCGAGGAAAATGTAAGAAATGCTTTTGGTGCTCTTGCGTATAGCTTGGAAGAAACTCCTTTGTTGGATTGGATATCCGTTTACATAAAAGATATAAAAACGGAGAAAGAACCAAAACGAGTGGCCGTGATTATGGCTGGAAATATTCCGATGGTTGGTTTTCACGATATGCTTTGTGTATTGCTTTCAGGAAATAAATTTGCCGGTAAACTTTCGTCAGACGATAAATTATTGTTGCCATTCGTTGCAAAAATTCTAAAACAAATTGAACCTGAATTTTCTAATCTGATTGAATTTACTGAGGATCAATTAAAAAACATGGATGCAGTTATTGCAACGGGGAGCAATAATTCGGCTCGTTACTTCGAATATTATTTTGGAAAATATCCAAATATCATTCGCAAAAACAGAAATTCGGTTGCAGTTTTGACTGGCGCTGAAACGACTGATGAATTAAAGCTCTTGGGCGATGACGTGTTTCAGTATTTCGGATTGGGTTGTAGAAATGTTTCTAAATTATTTGTTCCTAAAGGATATGCATTTGATACATTCTATGAATCCATTTTTGATTTTCAGAATGTGGTGAACAATAATAAATACGCAAACAATTACGATTACAACAAAACCGTGTATTTGATGAGTAGCAATCCAACATTACTCGATAATAATTTTTTATTGTTGAAAGAAGACGTTTCTTACTCGTCTCCGATTGGTGTTTTGTTTTACGAATTTTATGACGACATCAAAGAGTTGAATAAAAAACTAGAAACTGAAAAGGAACAATTGCAATGTATCGTTTCCAATAGTATAGAAATAAAAAATGCGCTTCCATTTGGAAAAGCACAATGTCCATCGCTCAATGATTATGCGGATGGAGTTGATACTATGAAGTTTTTGATAGGAATTTAATTTCTCGGCCGGCCCGGATCTCTTTTACTTCCAAACAAACGTTTTCTGTTAGTCAACAATTGTTTTTTATAATTCTTATTTCCTCTGGCGATTGCTCTTTTATCATCACGCATTTGTTTTTCACTCGGACGGACTCTGGCTTCTCTGTATTTGTTGTGACCGGATTTTGTTTTGCAAGAGAAAGTTGTGCTTAATACTAAGCAAAGAAATAATAGAGAGATTATTTTTAATGTTTTTAGCATTAAAACAAAGGTAAGGATTTCGTCCTAAAAATGCCATTTAACTTTCTTACTCCTTTTCCGTCTTTTAATTTTTGTTGTGCGTTTGTACTGTTGCTTTTTTGCATAAAATGCTGCATTGTTCGCATCTATTTCTTTTTTGTTACTTTTCTTTAATTCCTTCCAAGCTTTTGTTCCGCTCACGATTTGTTTTTGTTCTTCTTTCCGTTGTTTATCACTTGGCTTTTCTTTGGCTGATAAATAGGGATTCCAAGGCGTTTTTGATTTGCAGGAAGTCAGCATAGAAAGTCCTATGACAGAAATCAATAAAAAGAAAGTTCTTTTTGTATAAAATCTCATGTAGCATCAAAACATTCTCTTAATTTTGTTTGAATGTTTCGAGGATTATAACGGAACGGTTTGGAAAAGATACATGGCTAACTGAAATGCTTTTTAGCATGTCCTTCCGACCGAAGTGGAGGAAACTAACATTGTTTATAGTCAAATTGAAAATTGGTTAGTTCTCTCCGCTTCGGTCGAGAGGACATTGTGGGGCGAGATTAATTAGTGCTCAAATGAATATTAAAAACTACATATACATTCTCATCACCATCCTCCTCACATCCTGCGGAGATGACAAACACATTGAACAAGTTACCTTCTCAGAACACGTTGCACCCATCATTTACAAGAATTGTACAAGTTGTCACCGACCGGGAGAAGCCGGACCTTTTAGTTTGATTACTTACCAAGATGCAAAATCACGAAGTGCTTTGATGAAGTTTGTTACGAAGACACGTTTTATGCCGCCTTGGCCTGCAGATGCAAACTACACACATTTTATTGATGAAAAAGTTTTGACACAGGAAGAAATTGATTTGATGGTGCGTTGGGTGGATGAAGGTTGTATAATGGGTGATTCTACAAAAATGCCTGCACTTCCAGTATTCCCGAAAGGTTCACAGTTGGGAACACCTGATTTAGTAATTAAGTTCAGAGATGTCTACAAAATAAAAGGCGATGCACAGGATAAATTTTTATTGATGCGTGTGCCGTATGAAATTCCACAAGATAAATTCATTACCACCATTGAAGTTATTCCCGACAACAGAAAATTATTGCATCACTTAAATGCACAGTTGTTGAGTTATGAATTTGATAAAAAGAAAGACGTGTTTGCAGGAAATGTTTTTGTAAATGTAGATTCCTTTCCGGATAAATTAACTGCGTATAAAGAATTAGGTCTGGCAAACGATGATGGAACAACGTTTCCGATGATGACACAATCTGTTACCAATTATTTACCAGGAGTAACACCACCGATTTATCCGGATGGAATTGGAGGATACAAGTTAGCCAGAAAAGGTGCCCTGTTCTTAAAAGATATTCATTACGGTCCTTCACGTGTTGATACAACCGACCAAACCACATTTAATGTGTTTTATGCAAAATCACCACCCAAGCGCCCGACACAGGAATTTCAAATGGGAACCTACGGTATTTCTCCAACTGTTCCTGAATTAGTAATTCCACCGAATGAAATAAAAACATTTACATCATCTTATCAAGTTCCGTTTGATATTTCTTTGTTGACGATAAATCCGCACATGCATTTGTTGGGAAAAAGTTTTTGGGCGTATGCAGTAACCTTGCAAGGCGACACGATTCCATTAATCAAAATAAATAAATGGGATTTCAGATGGCAATATTTTTACACCTTTAAAAAAATGGTAAAGATTCCGAAAGGAGCAACCATTCATACAGTAGGAGTTTTCGATAATACCCGTTCAAACCCGAACAATCCTTTTTCACCACCAAGGCTGGTTGCGGAGCGGGAGGGAAGTATGCGCACTTCCGATGAAATGTTTCAATTTATCGTAACGTATCTGCCATACCAGAATGGTGATGAGAATGTGAGTTTGGAGCGGTAGTTATTTACTTTTTCTTCTTTGATTTCAATATACTTCTTGCAGTTTTGATTTTACTCACACTTCTGCTTGAGTGAAATGCTCTTAGAACTTCAATATTGTCAGGAGTGATGCGATAAACAATGAGATATTTGCCAAGAATGATATTGCGATACATTTTGCTTTTTGTTCTCAAAGAACGACATTCTGGGTGAAGATTAAATTGAAATGACAAACCATCTGTAGTATGATTTAGTTCTTCAATGAACAAATCAGCAAACACTTTTCCAAATGTTTCTTTTCCGTATAAATAAATGTTCTGTAAATCTTTGTAATAGGTGGTTGAGTAGACTACTTTTCTAATCCTTTTCTCCATAAATCAAATTTCTTTTTTAGCTCAGCAGCTGAAATGAAAGGTCCTTTTTCGCCTTCCTTAATAAAACTCAAAAATTCCGACTCTGTCATCGGATGTCCTGGAGTAGTCAAGTTAGTTTTATTTTCTTTTGTGGTTTTCATTGTTAGTTTTAACGAAAATACTTCCGTAAAGTTACTAATTGATAATAGCAAATATATAAAATTTCAAATTAAGATAAAATAATGAAAATCTTTATCCAATCAAACCCGCCTTTTCCCTTACATTATAATCTCTAATTAGCATTACGTATAGCATAACACCAATGCTATACATTCCGGAAGTAATCCAGAAGATGTTTACGTATTCCACATCCAAGTGACGTAAAATTCCAAATCCTACTGCTGCGAAATAAGCGGTACCAGACCAAATAGCAGACGTTAATGCACTTACCATTTCACGGTTGTTTTCTCCAACGTATTTCATTGTTATTTCTGAAGTCATTGGAACAGCAGCGCTCATTAAGGGTTGACGGCATAAATAAAAGATGGCTGCAATGGTTATTGCAAAACTATAATGACTGTAATATTGTGTAGTTGCCATAATAATCAATGCAACAATGGCAAAAGATTGTGTAGTTGGAATTGCTTTGTGATAACCGTACTTATCTTTTATGCGTGGAATGTAAATCGCAACAATGGTCACGGTAATGGCAGTGAGCATATTCAATGTAGAAAATGTGGCGGTACTCATGTTGTGTACGTTGGAGAAAAATAAACTCATAAACGGAATGGTGAATCCCGCTCCGGTTGCAATAATTGCAGTGGGAACAAGAGCTTTCATAATAATCACCCAATCGTATTTTTTTAAGTTGGTGCGTTTTTCTTTTATCTTGGGAACGTGTTCGTTCTTGTCCATCTTCATTGCAAAATAAACTCCTGCAAAAGATAGAAAGGAGATAACGAATAATAAATTCCGCTCCGTAAAAATTTCTGGATTTATTCCGTTAAAAACTGCAACCAATAAACTTCCAATAATTGTTGCCAAGCTCCATGTTGCGAAGTTGAAAGTAATTGCTCTTGTTTGCTGGTCTGCCGGAGCATTCCGCATGATGTATGGAAGAATAGGAATTTGAATAAAAGTGTAGGCTGTTCCCCATAACAAATGTGAAATAAGTAGAAGCGGAGTGGAATGAATGTGAACGCCAACGATAATTAACAAAGCAAAAAAGGGAACACAAAAAGCAGAAACATAAATGAGCGGTAAAATTTTTCGTCCTTTGATATACATTCCCAAGAACAAAGCCAAAGCCAACATTCCGAAATAACGGTAAGAAGTAAAGTGAGCATACTCGGCATCGCTGTAGCCTTCTGATTTCATGTAGAGTGGAAGGATAGCGATGAACAATACGTTTACCAATTGAACAAAGAACTCAACGGTAACGAGGTTGAGTAAAGTTTTGTTGATGGATGTGTATTGTTTGAGTGTTGAGAGCATAGTGTAATCCCCCTAGCCCCCTTTTTAAGGGGGAATTTGTTCTAATGCAAATTAGAGGTTAAATAATTTACAATTTCTTTTATTTGGTTTGGTTCAAACCATTTTATTTCTTCGTCTCTGCGGAACCAGGTTAATTGGCGCTTTGCAAATTTGCGTGTGTTTTGTTTTATTGATTCAACCGCTGTGTTTAAATCGGTTTTGTTTTCAAGGAAATCAAAAAGTTCATTATAGCCAACAGTTTGTAATGCATTCAGATTCCTTTGTGGAAATAGTTTTTTTACTTCTTCCAGCAATCCTTGTTGCATCATAATGTCTACTCGTTTGTTGATGCGTTCGTACAAAATTTCACGTTCTGTATTCAATCCAATCTTGATGATGTTGAAATCACGTTTTTTGATGTTGCCTTTTCGTAAAGCAGAGTAAGGCTCACCGGTTGTCAGACAAACTTCCAAAGCTCTACTCATTCGCTGAGGATTTTGTAAATCTACTTTTGCATAATATTCTGGATCTAATTCTTTTAAAAGTTCCTGCAAGGCTTCAATTCCTTTTTCTTCCAACAAAGAATTTATTTTTGTCCGTACTTCTGCATCTGCTTCTGGTAATTCATCAAAACCTTTGCATATAGCGTCAATGTATAATCCTGAGCCACCAACTAAAAGTACATTATCGTTTGTTTGAAAAAGTTTATCTAAAAGCGCAATCGCTTCCGTTTCATATTTCCCAACGTTGAATTCGTCAGCGATGGAATGCGAATCGATAAAATAATGAGGAACACCTTGCATTTCTTCAGCGCAAGGTTTCGCTGTACCAATTCTCATCTCTTTAAAAAACTGACGGGAATCTGCAGAAACTATAGGACAATTGAAAGCTTCGGCAATGTGTATACTTGCAGCAGTCTTGCCAATGGCAGTCGGACCAACAAGTACAATAAGAGATTTATTAAGCATTTATTATTTTAAGTAGCAATCTTTTTGTTTTTAATTGTCTACTTTTTTATTTTTTTGTCTACTGTCTACTGATTTAGTCTTCATCTCCAGCATTTTCCTCATGCGCATCATCATCATTCATTTCTTCATCCTGTGATTCTTCCTCAGTTTCCTCTTCTTCACCTTCTTCGCTTTCTAATAAAGCAGTTTCGTCTTCACTGTGAGCATTTGCATAAGCATCATCATCGTGGTGTGGTTCATCATCATCAAAATCTTCATCATCCAATGGCGGTGCAACAGCGGTATTGATATGCTGTTTAGGTGATTCTCCTGCTGATTTCGTTACTTTCGGGAATGTTCCTTTCGGGTCGTCCAATAATATTTTCACCAATTCCACCATGAATGTCCATGCTGTTTTTGGATCATACACATAAACAAATTTTTGATGCGGGTCATCAATCATTGATGCCAACTTGCATTTATTCATTTGTTTTTTAACCGGTAAATCTCTTCTTTTTAATTTCTCAACTTCATCCTCACTCAATGGTCGCAATCCTATTTCATCACCTTTTCTCCAAAGATCATCACTAGTATAAAAAGACGCATCATTCTGATTGTCGAATCCTATAGATTGAACAATACAATTATGGAAATCCTCAAAATTCTGTGTGGATTTTATTTCTATCTCGCGATATACTTCTTCGTTATCTTCAAATGTTACTCGAAAGCGGTAAACAGCCATGCGGAAAAAAATTATAAATTATGAATTATAAATTCTGAATTGTCGGTACTGATAATCGTTTTAATTATCATAAAAGTACAAAATTATTGATTAATAATAGCTAAAATAGAAGAATCAATGGCTTAATTGTAGAGAATCAAACATTTATAATTTATAATTCATAATTCATAATTTAGGGATCACTTTGAGCCCCAGTTTCGCTCCTTCAGCAATCATAAACTCGGTCGCTTCGTTAATGTCATTCTTAATGATTCCATCCAAAATCGCTTCCCGTATTGCCAATTTAATGATCCCAACTTCTTTGCCTGCAGGAATACTAAATGTTTTCATGATATCTTCTCCGCTTATTGGTGGTTGCCAGTTGCGGATATTGTCTTTTTCTTCTACTTCTTTTAATTTCTGACGAACAAGTTCAAAGTTCTTCATATACTTCTGAACTTTGTATTCGTTTTTGGAAGTGATATCCGCTTCGCACAATTTCATTAAATCATCAATGTCATCACCAGCTTCGAATAGCAATCTTCTCACAGCGCTATCAGTAATATCGGTTTTTGCTAACACGATTGGTCTTAAATGGAGTAGTACTAATTTTTGTACATACTTCATTTTTTCATTCAAGGGCAACTTTAGATTTTCGAAAATCTTTGGGACCATTCTGGAACCTTTGTCTTCATGTCCGTGAAATGTCCAGCCATGTTCCGGTTCAAAACGTTTGGTTGGTGGTTTTGCAATGTCGTGTAAAATCGCAGCCCAACGCAACCACAAGTCGTCCGTTGTTTTGCAGATATTATCCAACACTTCTAAGGTGTGATAGAAATTATCTTTGTGACCTTTTCCGTTTCTGATTTCAACGCCTTGCAAGGCTACCATTTCAGGAAAAATGAAATGCAGCAATCCTGTGTCAAACAAAAGTTTAAATCCGATAGACGGAGTTTTAGACAAAATGATTTTATTCATTTCATCAGTGATGCGTTCTTTCGAAATGATTTTAATCCGATCTTTATTTTTAGAAATACTTTCTAAAGAATTTCCTTCAATTGTGTAATTCAACTGAGTCGCAAAACGAATGGCACGCATCATTCTCAGCGGGTCGTCTGAATACGTAATATCAGGATTCAATGGAGTACGGATAATTTTCGCTTCCATGTCTTTTAGTCCATCAAACGGATCTAAAAGTTCACCATACGTTTTTGAATTTAATGAAATCGCCAAAGCATTGATAGTAAAATCTCTGCGATTTTGATCATCTTCAAGTGTTCCGTTTTCTACAATCGGGTTTCGGCTTTCGGAGCGGTAGGATTCTTTTCTTGCTCCTACAAATTCAATATCATAGTCTTCATAAACGATTTGAGCCGTTCCGAAATTTTTGTACAGGTTGACATGAAATTTATTTCCTAATTTTTTTGCTACTGCTTGTGCCAATTCAATTCCGATTTTGCGTTCAGTGTCTTCAGTTCCAATGGCAACTACATCAATGTCTTTACAAGGACGATTTAAATGCATATCACGCACCCATCCGCCAATTACATAAGCAGAAAGATTCATTTCATCAGCACATTCAGAAATGATTTTAAATATTGGGTGGGTTAATTTTGTTTTCAATTTTTGCTCGTTCCGAAGGAACCCCTACGGGGCAGATTTTTTTTGTTTTCTTTTTATTTTTTGTCTATTGCCAACTGTCTATTGCCAACTGCCTATTGTCTATTGTCTATTTCCTTATTATTTTAAACTCTCCATTCATAGCTATCTTAATAATTGTAGACGGCTTTGTATTATTTACTTCTTTTTGTCGCAGATTTACAATGTAATCTACTTTGTTCATGATGTCTAGTTTGATATCATTGAATGAGCTCGGGGAAGCTTCACCACTTACGTTTGCAGAAGTGGATACAATTGGTTTTCCAAATTTATGAATCAGGTTTTTACAAAATTCATCTTTTACAATTCGGATTCCTACACTACCATCTGCAGCAATAATATTTTCTGCTAGCATTCTTCCATCCGGATAAATAATTGTTAATGGTTCTTCGGCAGCTTCAATCAAATCCCAAGCAACTGCAGGAACTTCTTTTACATAACGGTTCACCATTTTTTCATCACAAACCAACACCACCATACTTTTATATTCTGCACGTTGTTTTAGTTTGAAGATTTTATTTACAGCTTCTTTGTTTCTTGCATCACAGCCAATTCCCCAAACAGTATCAGTAGGATACAAAATTGTTCCTCCTTTGTGTAATACTGCTAAAGCGTTTTTTATTTCTTCATCCATGAGTACAGATAACTAATCTGTACGAATTTACGAATCTGTGTGTAATTTTTGTGGGTTTTGAAAAGAAATAAAAAAAATAATTGCCTTTTAGGAAATGCGGTTTACTAACTCGCTGGTTTCAATTGAGAAAGCGCATTTGAAATGGCCTTCCGGACAAGCTTTATGTCCGTGTAAACCACATGGGCGGCAATCCAATATTAATTTAGTTTCAACAATTTTGGAATCATCAGATAAAGGACCGAATCCAAATGCAGGGACGGTAGAACAATAAATGGCAGTAGTTTTTGCATTCATAGCAGAAGCCATATGCATGGGAGCGGAGTCGTTGACATAATTCATAGTTGCATCTTTCATTAATGCAGCAGATTCTAGAAAATTTAATTTTCCAGCAAGGTTTACAATTTCTTTTGACTTTTGACTTAAAACTTTTGACTTGATATCTTCACAAGCACTAAAATCGCTTGGCGCACCTAAAAGATAAACAGTAAGGTTGTCTGGTAGTTGCTCGCAGAGTTCAATCCATTTTTCTTTTGGATATTGTTTAGTGAACCAAACAGAAGTAGGAGCGAGGCAGACAAATGAATTTGTTTTGTATTTTTTTACAGTTTCAAAATTAGCTTCAGTTGGATAAAGTTTTGGTTTCGTAGATTTTTTATCCGTTAAATGTTCAATCAACAAATGATTGCGTTCCACTTCGTGAATTCCGGTTCCGATTTCATGCTTAATTTTTTTAGAAAATAAAAACGAAAGCGGATTTTTATCGAACCCAACTTTTTCTTTAGCACCAGAAAACCCGGCAATGAAGCCTGAACTGGCAAATCGGTGCAAATCGATCACACTATTGTATTTGTTGGCGCGAACTTGTTTTGTGATAGCAAATAGGTTTTTAATTTTTCCTTCTTTTTTATCCCAAACAAAAACAGTTTTAATAAAAGGATGATTTGAAAGTAAAGCCTCATTTCCTTTTCGCAATACAAAATCAATTTGCGCATCAGGATAAAGTTGATGTAATTTCTCAGCAACCGCAGTTGCCAAAATCACATCACCAATAAAGGCGGTTTGTATGATAAGGAATTTCAATATTTAATTCTAATTACTTTATTCTAATTTCTCCGAACTCCGTTCTCCTGACTCCCAACTAAACAGCAACATCATATTCTCTCAACGCATTGTTCAGAGATGTTTTTAAGTCGGTACTTTCTTTACGTGTTCCAATAATAATTGCACACGGAACTTGAAAATCTCCAGCAGGAAATTTCTTAGTGTACGAACCTGGGATTACTACAGAACGTGCAGGGACAAAACCTTTGTATTCTTTTGGCTCGCTTCCTGTCACATCAATAATTTTTGTTGATTTAGTTAATACCACGTTTGCACCAAGAACAGCTTCTTTTTGAACGTGAACACCTTCTACAACGATACAACGCGAACCAATAAAACAACCATCTTCAATAATAACAGGAGCAGCTTGCACTGGTTCTAAAACTCCGCCAATTCCAACACCACCACTTAAATGCACATCTTTTCCAATTTGTGCGCAAGAGCCAACTGTTGCCCAAGTATCCACCATTGTTCCGCTATCCACATACGCTCCAATATTAACATAACTCGGCATCATGATTACACCTTTTGCTAAAAATGCTCCGTAACGGGCAACAGCATTGGGAACAACACGAATCCCTAATTCAGCATAATTGGTTTTTAATTTCATTTTATCATGATACTCAAAAATGCCCACTTCAAGGGTTTCCATTTTCTGTATCGGAAAATACATAATCACTGCTTTTTTAATCCATTCATTCACTTGCCATTCGCTTCCTTTTGGCTCTGCAACGCGCAATTTGCCCTTGTCGAGCATTTCAATTACTTCACGAATGGTATTTTGCGTTTTTTCTTCCTTTAATAATTCTCGGTTTTCCCAAGCAGCTTCTATAATTTGTTGCATCATAATTAGTTCATTGGTTCATTAGTTCAACGTTCATTAGTCACGTTGTGTATTTGTTGTGCAAATATATTCATTTTTCTCCGCCCTCAAACAGCCCGTTGTAGCATTATCTAATGCCCTAGTTACCTGGTAACTTAATCACTTAGTCACCTAATCTCCTAATCACTTTTTTTGCTATTTTTGCGTTATGGCTAGGTTAATGGCAATTGATTATGGAAGCAAAAGAGTTGGGATTGCTGTTACAGATCCATTGCAGATTATTGCTACAGGATTAACAACAGTTCATTCTCAGGATTTGATTGAATTTTTGAAAACCTATATCAGTAAAGAAGAAGTAGAGTGTATTATTGTGGGAGAGCCTAAAAGACTGAACAATGAGCCATCGGATTCGTCACGGTTTATTGAACCTTTTGTTGTTCATTTGAAAAGAACTTTTCCTGCTATAAAAGTGGAACGAATGGATGAAAGATTTACATCCAAAATGGCATTTCAAACAATGATTGACAGTGGATTAAAAAAGAAAGCTCGACAGAATAAGGAGCTGGTAGATGAAATTAGTGCTACCATTATTTTGCAGAGTTATATGAATAAGATAAAGTGACTAGGTGATAAAGTGATAAAGGGAATGTTTCTAATAACAAACAACTAATAACCAACAACTAAATATTAATGATTTTACCAATAGTAGCATACGGAGATCCGGTTTTGAGAAAAGTGGGGGTGGAGATTTCTAAAGATTATCCAGGCTTGGAGCAGCTTATTAAAGATATGTTTGAAACAATGCGTGCTTCTTCGGGAGTTGGAATTGCCGCTCCGCAAGTTGGAAAAGCAATACGATTATTTATTGTAGATACAACACCGTTTGTAAACGGAGAAAGAGATGAAGACGAAGAAGATGAGTACACAGCAGAAGAACGAGAACAATTAGGAAAACTTTCTAAAGCATTTATCAATCCAACTATAATTAATGAAGAAGGTGAAGAGTGGGCGTTTAACGAAGGTTGTTTGAGTATTCCAAAAATCCGTGAAGACGTTTACCGTAAACCAAAAATTCACATCGAATATTACGATACCAATTTTAAATTCATCAAAGAAACTTACGAAGGGATTGCTGCACGTGTTATTCAACATGAGTATGATCACATAGAAGGAAAATTGTTTACTGATAGAATTAGTCCGCTCAGAAGAAGGTTACTGAAAGGGAAATTGAATGATATATCAAAAGGAAAAGTAAGTGTAACTTATAAAATGCGTTTTCCAAACAAATAAAATTATGAACAAGATTAAGTATTTAGTTTTTGCTTTTACATTTTTAATTCTTGCATCTTGCGGAAGTGATGATAATTCTGCAGAACAAAATAGAATTTTAAAAGATCCGAAGGCAGAAATTCTGAATCGAATTAAAAATGTTGAGGACCAAATGCATCGCTCCGAAAAAATAGATAATGTTATTGCCGGACAAGCACTTCAAGTATATCATGAATATTCACAAGCATACCCTACTGATCCAATGACTCCTGATTACCTTTTTAAAGCCGGAGAAATTGCTACAGCTATTCAACAATATCCACAGGCATATAGTCACTATAAAACAATTTCAGAAAAATATCCAACTTATAAAATGATTCAGGAGAGTATGTTTTTGCAAGCTTCCATTTTGGATAATTATCTGAATGAGGATGAAAAAGCACGAGTTGTGTATGAAAACTTAATTAAAAGATATCCAACCAGTACTTATGCAACAGATGCAAAAGCTGCGATTGATAATTTAGGAAAGTCAGATGCAGATTTGATTAAAGAATTTAAAAAGAAGAACGGAGAAAAATAATATTAGTTAAACTCCTTCTCTAATAATTCTCTCAGGCGTTCGTGCGAAACAGCATGTTTTAATTCTCCCGCAATAGCATAAGATATTTCCCCTGTCTGTTCAGATACAACAATTGCAATAGCATCAGTATTTTCTGTTATTCCTACAGCAGCTCTGTGTCGCATTCCTAAGTGTGCCGGAAAATCAGCATGTTCAGTAACTGGTAAAACACAACGTGCAGCAACTATACTGTTATTCGAAATAATAATTGCTCCATCGTGCAAGGGAGAATTTTTATAAAAAATACTTTCAATCATTCTTACGGAAACTTTCGCATCAATTGTATCACCGGTGTTTGCATAAAATTTCAGATCGTTTTCTTTTGTCAGAATAATAATAGCACCCGTTTTGTGTTCACTCATATTTTTACAAGCTTTCACAATAGAATTTATGTCAAGTGTTTGTGCCGGACTAACATTCCATTTAAAATCAAATAGACCTTTTCCTAGTTTGCCTTTTGTAAATATGTCGGAAGTTCCAAGGAATAACAAAAATCTTCTGAGTTCGGGTTGGAATACAATCAATAAAGCAATAAACCCAACATCAATGAATTTACTCAGAATGCTTCCGAATAATTGCATATTGGCTGCCCTTACAATAATCCATAAAGTATAAATGAGCATGATTCCAACAAAGATGTTGATTGCTACTGTTCCTTTCACTAAATAATACAATTGGTAGATAAGGATAGCAACCAATACAATATCTAGCACATCTATCCAGCGGACAGAAATAAAAGCAGATATGAAAAGTTGAATCATAATACAAGTATAAGGATTTTATAATAATTTATTAAGCATTCGGCTATTAATGGTTCTATGCTTATCTTTTTCTTAAATTTACTTCATGAAAAAAATTATTGTATTTCTTTTTCTATATAGTCTGTCTTTTAAAATTATTGCAAATAACGCTTATGCAGATAGTTTAATTGCCTTGCTTGAAACGACTGTTGGAGTTAAGAAAGCAGCTTTGTTAGAAGATATTTCTGTTGAATTTCGTTTTTCAGATCCCAATCTTTCTTTAAACTACGCAACTGAAGCATTGATAGAAGCACGTTTGTGTGGTGATAGTATTGAAGTTGGAAATTCTATTAATTGTATTGGAATTGCTAACCACATACAGGGAAAATATGATGTTGCTCTTAGCTATTATATTAAAGCATTAAAAGCCTTTGAATCCGTAAAGGCTTTGAAAGGAGTTGCTTCTACAAATTTGAATCTTGGAGTTTTGTATGCCGATCAGGGAAATTTGGATTTGGCACTTACGTATTACAAAAAAGCGCTGGACATTTATGAAACGGGAGTAGGTACTAAAATTGGTCTAGCTAATGCAATTAATAATATTGCTACAATATATTCCAGTCAACATAAATTCCCCTTGGCTTTAGAGTATCAAAATAAAGCTTTAAAGCTTCGTCAGGAGTTAAACGATTCTTCAGGAATTTCTTCCAGTTTAATGAATATTGGAATTATTTATTTGGGAATGCAGGAAACTGAAAAGTCTTTAGATTATTATTTGCAGAGTTTAGAAATTGATAAAAAGTTAGGAGACTTAAGAAGCGTGTCATTAATCCTTAGCAATGTCGCAGAAGTTTACTATCAGTTAAAGGATTATAAAAATGCCATTAAATCGGCAGAGGAATGCATTGCTATTGCTGAAAAATTAGATTTGAAACCTCAAATGAAACAAGCCTATTATGTACTTTCTGAATCTCATAAGTATACAAAAAATTATGAAAAAGCCTTAGAGTATCAGGAGTTGTATGCTAATATTATAGATTCAATATTTTCTGAACAATCAGCACAAAGTATGGCTGAGATGCAAACTAAATATGATTCAGAAAAAAAGGAAACAGAAAATAATTTGCTGAAACAAGAGTCAGAAATTAAAAATTTACAACTGAGCAAAAACAAAACTTGGTTTATTATTTTGTTTTTAGGAATTGGTTTAATTGCAGTCACTACTTTTTTGTTATACAACCGTTACCGGATAAAACAAAAAGACAATGAGCTTCTTGAATTAAAGAACGCAGAAATCACACTTCAGAAAAAAGAAATTACGGATAGTATTAACTATGCTAAAAAAATTCAGAACGCCATTTTGCCTCACGAATCAGTAGTTAAAAAATTACTTCCTGAAAGTTTTATTATGTATAAACCAAAAGATATTGTGAGCGGAGATTTCTTTTGGGTGGAACAAAAGGGGGATACAATTTTATTTTCAGCTGTTGATTGCACAGGACATGGTGTTCCTGGAGCGATGATGAGCGTTCTTGGATTTAATTTGCTTTCTCAAGCTGTAAACGAAAAAGGCTTGACCAGTCCGGCTGCTATATTAAAGCATCTTGATATTGGAATAAATCAGTCGCTTAGAAAAACAACAGAGGAAAATGCCATGAAAGATGGGATGGATTTGTCATTATGTGCATTAAATACAAAAACGCTGGAATTACAATACTCAGGTGCTTACAATCCTTTATGGGTGATTAAGAATTCTACAAAAGAAT
>SXGT01424541.1_pt1 | contig 35911 bp, 38 predicted proteins | sample 3176221 | NCBI WGS metagenome assembly SXGT01 (sample SAMN11356862, study PRJNA531348) | freshwater metagenome | isolation source: freshwater sample F1-120 | place: China: Fuxian Lake, Yuxi | collected 2017-12-25 | reverse complement strand
GTTTCCTTGCTGAGGTGGCGGGGCTTCACGCCCCAAAATACAGCTATGCAGGAAATTTCCTGCTCTGGTTTAGGGTGGCAAGTAAAAAATAAAGCTAGGAAGCCATAAAATAAAAGTAAAAACTTAATTGAAGTATTTGTTTTCTTACAGCTTAGGAAAACAAATAAATTAGGTGATTTGTCCTGAGATTATTTTATTTTCCTGTCTACGCATAAAACTCAGGAAAATAAACCAGGTAGGAAGGCCAAATCTTTGGTTTAAAGTGGGAGAGCCTTAAGGTTTAAAACAGGTTATTTCCTGGCGCTTTATTTTTTCTGGATACTACTTTACTTGTATGTAAAAAATAATTTTTTTATATTTTGGAATTTTTACCGACCCTCGTAACTTTTTTAAAAAAACTTTTAAACTTTTTTCGCAGTCCGTTTCGTTATTTTATATTTCTAAGCTGTATAGCTATGATTTATCTGTTAAATTTTTATACCAGGAAGAAAACAGGACTATCTAGCTTAGCTATTTGTTTTTCTGTTAGGCTGGTAAAAAGCGGGAGCTAAGCTGGAAAATGGTTTCCCTAGGTCTGTTAACTCGGATCGATTATTTTATAAGGAACAGTCTTCTCCTGTTTTCTTGTTAAGTAGGTTTTTCTGTACTATTTTTGGAAGAAAGTAGGAATAAATCTATTTACTAAATTTTTATATAAGCCTAGGCTTTTCCTGATTTCCTGTTGCCATATGTAAATGAAAAAACCTGGTCTCTATGCAGAAAAAAATAAGCCAGGAAAGATCATGATTTCCTGTCTCCTGACCTATGCATCAGGTTCAGGTCGTATCCTGGTTAGATACCTCAGTGACCTCGTTTATCCAGGTAAAAATCAGATGATTTGTGGATTATAATCCACAAATCAGGACGATCTGTTTTTATCCAGGAAGAACTTATTTTTTACCTGGATAAAAACAGGGGAATGACCGAATGACCCTCAAAATTAGTTGGTGTAAGGGTAGGGTATACTGAAAACTCATAAATGTGAGCTTGTTGAGGTCTGTACCATTTAATGTATGGCGAGGAGCGTCTAACGGAGCAATAACGTAGTCACCGTGAGGCCAACATCTGGCAGTTTTCTCTTAAGGAAAAAAATCGATTTCAAAAGCATGAGGCTACACGGTGTCCCTCGGTTGTATACACGTCTCATGAGCTAATTAGTACAGTATGTGCGCGCAATACCCAATCTTGTTTCCTTTTAGTAAAGGAGGGGCACTAACATTTTATTTTCAGTATACATGCCGTTGTATGTACACTCATAAGCAACATACAACATCCTTATCCGGCTTTGCCGTAAAAACGATGGAATGACCTTGGTTATGCTGGTCAAAGCCTTGAGCTCTGCTATATTATATCTCGATGACCCTCATATTTAAGAAAAACTTTATATTATGAGTAAATGCCATATTATACGACTTGTTCAGCGTTAATCACCCGGGGTATGAATAAGGGTAAACGTTGCGGGCAAGTATGCCGGAGATGTCGCCACATCTCCAAAGTATGCCCCATATGTGACCTACACTTTGATCGAGATACGGCATATTTGAATCATACTAAGATATGTGTCTATAAAGCGCCAGCACCGACTTTAGTACCGCCATCGACACACATAAATATACATATATCGCCAACCCAGGTAGGCTCTAAGGAGCTCGTGTCTACGGTACCAAATCAGGCATTGACTAAGATAAAACCGAAGATAATATATAAAGGGCTTGTCAATATGGATGACATATATAGTAAAATGCAGACAATGCTGGAATATACAATTGATAAACGGCTAGCAACGGTTCAAAACGTAAACATCACAAATAATATTAACAACACTGTGATCTATCAACATTTTACAGTGAGTGACATTGGGGCATTCAAAATTCTATGTGATAAGATGGGCACAGCCGAAGCTACAGAGTTCCTTTGTAAGCTGGCAGCGAAGCCTCAGGTTATGACCCTTTTTGAAAAGTTATATCTGGAATGTGATCCTTCCAATTATCCTATAGCGAATAACAACGGAAAGGATTTTTTTTACCGTGACGTCAATGATAATATCGTACATGATGAGGGAGGGCATAAAATAGCAAAGCTAGGAGAGCGATTAATGAAAAACACCTTTTTGGAGGCGGCTGACCCTTTACTAACCAGGTTTGTCAAACAAAATGAGGGGGATCATGATGGGGATGATAACGACTACGATAAGTTCCGTGGCTTTCAAAATGCGGCACACGCATCTAAGACTGAGCGTTCGTTTATCAAGGATCTCTATCCAAAAACATATAATCCAAATCATATGTTTTTTACAGAACATAAAACATAATTTTTTATTACAAATAAAACAATAGCTATACAGGATTATTAATCCTGTATAGCTATTGTTTTATTTGTAATATATGACCCATACCACATGAATAATAATATGACACAATATACATGTCGTATATTTCCGTTTTATAATATAAAGGTAAATTAATATAATGCTAGCCTACATGCCTCACATATTACGATCATTATTAGAGGGTTTCCTGAATGCCTCTTGGTTTTGGAAAGCTACACTGTGTGTTATAGTGTTAGGTCTTATATTCTATGGCGCTCCTGTTGACACAAACATTAAGTCTATGGATAAGCGTAAGACTGAATATAGGAAAGAAGTGGAAACTCTTGAGGCTAAACCTGATCCCAAGATGAGCCCAGCGGAGACTGAACAGTGGCTCTACAAATTGCATCTGCTGTTTTACGATGGCATACCTGATAAATATGATCAGGCCGGTAATAAGATTAAGGGTGTACAACCGGATCCTGTCAAAGCCTTAGGCTATTTGGAAGCTGCCTGTAAATTTGGTAATCCTCGGTTATGGCTCAAGCTGGCAGGTATACATCAGAATGGTATGTATAACCATGAGCCTGATCTTGTTAAAGCAAGGGATTTATACTACCATATACAGGAAACTTTCCCCCATAATGACGTCATAACTGAGGCCACCGAACAACTAAACTCGACCATAACAGAGATCCATAATATAGGAACTCATAAATGGCTAAACTTACCTTATACTCCTAAGAAAAATACTCACCACGCTACGGTAGCTCAACGCCTAAAACAGACCGGGGGCACAGAAACCGGCATATTTGGGGGTTTAGGTTTTGGTGGCTTCGGTGGCAGTGTAGGCGCTGGTACAATTCGCGCAACTGACCTGTTCCGTACGCATCAAAATAATACAATGACTATACCTAATGGTTTTGATGTATTTGGTAATTTCGGTATTGCTGGCGGTACCCATATTCTTGATGACAACGATCCACGTCGTAACGATATGCATAATACACACAACTCTCAAGTTGTCTCTACTGTAGCAAATTCCCTCAAAAAAATACAAGCTATAACTGATCTGAAACATACGTCACCTGAGACAATACGACAGATTCGTCAGTATATCAACAGCAAACCACGTTGTGATAAGACAGATGATGCTTTACGATCCCTTGACAGTATCGAACGTAATATAATACCTGTATCTTCCGTGGGCATGAGGGAAGTTGACGCCTTGAACATAGTATGGAATCGTATGCACAGCGAGACATTTGAAAAAAATCAAGGCGATCTCAAGGATATATTGTATGATCAACTGGCGGACATGCAAGAGCACGGCAAGCCAGTGTGTGCTACTGGGCGTTTGGAGCGTATCGTTGACACATTGAATACCTTTGATGATAATGTGCAAATCAAACCCACATATATTATTAATGAAGAGATGATGGATAAGGCTAGCAAAGTAAACAATGATTTAATCGCAGAATATGGAATAAGGCACGGAGCTGAACGGCAAAAACAGCTAGAGATGGGCACAGCTCCAGATCAAAATGACTTCGATAACCATGTAAAGGGCACCGTACAAGATATATTACGTAAAGATTATGTTGACACGGGAATAATGACCAAAGATCAATTTGATACCCAGGTTGGCAAGTGGATCAATGAAATATAAGATTTTTATGGAAGGGATATTATATGGATGTATGGGCTGATGATGTAGAGGGTCATTACCAAACATTACTGGAGCTTCGCGGGGGCGTCTACCGTAAGATGACCATATATTGAGGAGAATAACGGTCAGGCGTATAGTCGATTTTATAATTCTATCAAACCAGAGATGGATACTCTTACAGGCATCTTGACGGACTATGATAACAAACTTATATATCATAGTACTCAGTATGATCAGGCACAGAGGAGCTCCACTGTGACTCTGGACATATACGATAAATTGGAGGAGTATCTTGGAAAATAAAGCAAGAGCTTGTAGTCATTCTCAAACAGCTGTATTCTTTCAGCTCACTAGAGATGGAGTTCTTTGATAATATTATCCATCACATTGGAACACACCGAAAACACCGGGGGCACAGAGACTGTTGCCGAAAACAACGAGGGAGCGGAACCCAACACCGAAAACAACGAGGGAGCGGAACCCAACACCGAAAACAACGAGGGAGCGGAACCCAACACCGAAAACAACGAGGGAGCGGAACCCACTGAGACATGTAATGCCGAAAACACCGAGGAACAGCTTGACATTTTAGCCTATCGATCTATATTGGAACGTATTCATCGCCATGATGAATATATGGTTTTCAGGCTGCTATTGAATGATCTGTTGGTTGATCTCCTGATTGACATTAAAAAATTACAGCGTATCCTCTCAGATGACGCTCTTAAGGAATTGTATGAGTCGTCCCATCTCCCATCTCCTAATTTTTTATAATATTTTATTCACAAGTAAAACGAAGTCTATACTGGATTATTAATCCAGTATAGACTTCGTTTTACTTGTGAATAAAATGCTATGTATCAGAACTTTTTATGTGGCGCATTTTTGCTGAGCCAAAAAAATGAACAAGCCAAAAAGTTAGCGATGAAGCGATCACAACTCGTCACCATTTACAAGGATACCATTAACCACGGGCGCCGTTATGGCGGTCGTTTTGATCAGTCTACATCATATGAGCCTTCCGATCTTCCCGATTGGGATGACATCACCGCGGAACCCTCCAAGAAAGGGTCAGGCCGAGGTCTGCCCACATACACGCCAAAAGTTACAGTGGTTAACGCGGACACACTCACAACCGCCCGCGATAGTCAAGATGACGACTCTGAAGCCAAAATCTTGGTACTGATCATGGCCTCAGAGCATTGCCCTGGGGGCGGTGTCGGGAAAGGTAGCGAGGCTCAAGAAGAGGCTATTTTTCGCTGCACCAACATGTTTCACTGTTCAAACAAGGCTTTCTATCCACTAGAACCGGAGCATTTTGTTGTAACTGAGGGAGTCACAGTATTCAAGGACGAGGATCACGGCCTGCTCAAGGAGCCAGCTGAGTTTGACTTTATTTCTATGCCTGCGGTGCGCAAGCCAGGTCTGATTGAGGGAACATACATGGACGACTCTGAAGCAGAGAGCATGAAGCGACGCATTGACTTGATCTTTCGATATGCCGCTCTGGAGTCATATGACACACTGATTCTGGGTGCTCTTGGGTGTGGCGCCTTCGGTAATCCCGTTAAGGATGTAGCTCACATGTTCAGCGAAGCTATTGCTGAACATGGAGGTTATTTTAAGAAAATCGTATTTGCAGTACTCTCTAGTGAGAAGAACAAGAACTATCAAGTATTCACAGAAGTTCTTGTTGAGGGTCAGCTGGCTGTGCAAGAAGCGAGTTCGTCTGACGATGATTAGATAGTATAAGATGATATATAATGCAACAATATATACCGCTTTGTTGCACTGTTCCGGAAAGTGAATCAGCTAAAACACAAAATGCAAGCAGCTTATTGTCTGGAAAGAGCCGAGATGAACCGATATTTTAATGCCGACGAGTTGCCAGATATTGTTAATGCAATCAACAATATCTTACAAACAGAAATGACCGGTGCCGGTGGTGTTGTTACGGAGTTGGAGATGGCAGATGGTGCACACAAGATAGGACAACAGAAGTGTTTCCCAAAGTGGCAGATTATTTGGACAACTTTGATTCCGGGATGTGTATATACAAGATCACATATAAGAGGTGCGCTGACGGTTATGGCTATGTTAAGGATAAACGGCAAGTGTGGTCGCTATGTAAGGAATATACTAGAACTATCGGACAAATAATGTGAGCTTGCATGAAGGGTCAGTTACATCTAGTAGGAGCTTAAACTCTGGGTTAGGGGATTCTGTTTATATGCATCAAGTATACCCACATCTAACCGAGTGTCGTGTTGAGGCAAGTGGTTTTTCTCTGAGGTAAAATGCACAGAATTAGGGTTAAAAAAATTACCCACGGTAGAGCTTTTCATACCAGTGTAACGACTCTTGCGATCGTTGTCAATCTTTTTGGATTCTACATTTATCTCCTGATGCCCCAACATTGGTCCCACAGATGTGGGACGACGGCCTCGTGAAATCTTTGTTTTGTTAGTGTTGAACCTCGCGTTGTATATACTGTCATAACTGGTCGTCTTAACATTATGAGACAAGGCTGGACCAATGTATTCTTTGTCTCCAGTAAACTGTCTGTTTGTATTTTTGGCTTCCCAGTTGGTTGTCATGTATCCTCTTCCGCTTTGCATTTGAGCCCCGCCGACATTGCCCATATGTCCATCCACCTCGGTTGTTTCTTTGATAGTAGTTCGTGCTTTATCACTATATCCTGCTGTGCTCTTCTTCAATATACTGCCAACATGACCCATATGATCATTCTTTTCTGTTGTCTCCCGTATGGTTGTACGTGCTTTATCATTGTTCAGAGCGATATGTTTCTTTTGGATGGGCGCACCGGCTATACCGAGATAATTACTCTTCTCTGTTGTCTCCCGTATGGTTGTGCGTGCCTTATCTCCAGATAAGCTTATATGTTTCTTTTGAAAACTAGAAACACCACCCAAGTAGTTGTTACGCTCGGTTGTCTCCTTAATAGTTACACGCGCAGGATCGCTGTATTGTGTCTGTCCTGCCACGATTCCACTCTGTCCAAACCACCCGATATGATCATTGCGCTCGGTTGTCTCGGCTATAGTTGTCTTAGCTGTATCCTGACACGCAACTTGTTGTTTAATGTGAGCGCCATTATGGGCGCCACCTAGATGATTCATATTTTCAGTTGTCTCTTTTACTGTAGTACGAGGTGCCCATTCCCTGGAGTTATAGGATTGACCTACGCTACCGCCTGTAGTAGCTCGGATACCATAGTGGTTCATGTTTTCCGTGGTCTCCTTTACAGTAGTACCTGGTGCCCATTCTCTGGAGTTATAAGATTGACCTACGCTACCTCCCGTGGTAGCCTTGATACCATAGTGATTCATATCTACAGTAGTCTCCTTTATAGTAGTACCTGGCGCCCACTCCCTAGAGTTATAGGCTTGACCTACGCTACCTCCTGTGGTAGCCCTGATACCATAGTGATTCATGTCCTCCGTGGTCTCCTTTACAGTAACACCAGGTCTCCACTCACCGGGGTTATATGCTTGACCTGCACTGCCGCCAGTCGTTGCCTGGATGCCATAGTGATTCATGTCCTCTGTAGTTTCCTTCACAGTAACACCAGGTCTCCACTCACTGGAGTTATATGCTTGGCCTACACTGCCCCCAGTTGTTGCTTGGATACCATAGTGATTCATGTTCTCTGTAGTCTCCTTTATCGTGGCACGTGCAGCCCATTCTGTTGGATTATAGGCTGGACCCCGACCAGGAGCCTGTACTTTGGAGGTACCGTAAACCCTAGCATTGTTAACATAGTGTTGCTTGCGTGTCTTGCGTGCAGTGTCTTGCGGTCTCACCTTCTGTCCCTCGACATATCCACGTGGAGCAATTCTATGTGTTTTGCCTCCAGTCAAGGCTCTTGAGTTTAGCTTGTTCTTGTATCCGCGCCGTCCAAAATCATTAATGCCCGTTACTAAACTCAGTAGGTTACGGAAGGGAGTGTTCAGGAAATTATTGCGTCTGGAAGCTTTAACCTTCGGGGCAATCATAGGCTTGTTGATGCCCGCAGCTTTGGCTGGAGCAATATAAGACATTGATTTTTTTCTGTGAGTGTCCCTTAATATTATATTGGGACGGAGTGTCCTACCGTGTACCGCTCCCACGCTGGTAAAGTTTCTCTCTCCCTTTTTATTTTCAATCAATAAGTCTGGCCTATTTTTGTATACTTGCGGTACTATAGTTCGCTTCCCAACCAACGCTGCTCCTGATTTGACACGTCCCTCCATTTCTATCTTTGAGTTGACATACAGTTCCGACTTAGGCATAAAGCGCATTGTAGGATGATGCCCTCCGCTTGGTAGATTGGTGAAACCTTTATTTAATCCTGGACCAACCCGAACCTGCTCGAAAGGCAATTCGCCGTGCTTTTTGCCAGTATTGTTTGGGTTAAAACGGCTAAGATCTCTGATATTTTGGGATCCATGAATATTTGTGAGCCCGGCCGTCGGTTGGAAGAATGCTCCACGTTCCATCTTTTGCGGTCTATTAAGTTTCATCTGTCCTGTATATAATTCTAACTTCCCAGCTTTCGCTCTGTTGTCTAGCTGTATGTCTTGCGTCATATTACCGCGATAGAACGGTACCATATTTCCATGAGTCAGATCGGTGTTGCCTTCAATTAGGGATCCACCAATCTGATCGAGCGCAGCACCCTCTTTGATATGCGTGTCTCGTGAAGATCCTGCTCTATCCATAACAATGCCCCACGATGGTTGCTTTTCCCTGGCACTATCGTTGATTGCCGATGCTGTCGATATGTGACGTTGGGCGATGAGTTGTTGTGCCTCTGGATCCAGCTCTTTGATGACATCATAAATAAGGGCAGACTCATAATCCTTGTTTGGTATTTTCTCGGAATCTTGCTTAACATGTAAAGTATTGTAGTACATAGGTATAATGCCAGTCTTAATGGGATCCTGCGATAAGTTCCAATGATTTTTAACGAGCTCTGCTTCCTTATGCGCGACATTATAATACTCCCTTGAATCGTAGACATTGTTACCTACAACCGGCCGGGCTTGCGTAGCACCCCCGTCTGTGGGTAACGAGCGTGCCTGTTTGCGATTCCCCATCAAATATCCAGCTCCTAATAATGATGCTAGAACATAAACACCTAAATCGGCCATTATATATTTACTGTAAATAAAAAATAATCGCAAAGCTAACGCTTGGGAGCTCCTACAGTATATCTTCCGTAGGTGAGCTTTACACTCTTTTGATATTAATCAAGGGGACAATATGTTTATATATATCACACGTTTCTGCTGAGCGTTCCGTAATTAGTTTGCTGCTCTTGTACATAACTGGACTCTCATCAAGTGTCTCTTCACCAATGTGGCTAGCATAGACATCTTTCATGCTACATATAAACTCTTTCACGGTGGAATACTGTGAAGCCTGACAGCGTGGTACTAAACGTCCAGCACCATGTGGAGTAGAGCTGTTCCATTCTGGATTCCCTTTACCATGAGCTAAGAGCAAGCCCTCCTTCATATTCAAGGCGATGACGATACATTCTCCATCACCTGCGCTGATTGCTCCCTTCCGCCAGATCATGTTGCCAAAATCAATATAATTGTGCGTGCTCTCAATCACTAGAGCTGGATCCAGCACGGGACAACATTGTCAAGCGATTTAATTTGGCGTAGGCTTGTGCGAAGATCATATCGAAATAGTACATATATGCTTCCGCTCCGCTCAAATAATTCGTATGTGATGCATTGAGATATTTCACACGCAACTCTGCGTCACACAGCACACGTTCCTTTTTAGAGAGTTTTTTCAGTTCCTTCTCGTAGCCATCCCAATCAGCTTTGGATCCCTTGGTAATGATTTCTTGATGATATCTGCAGATAAACTGTCCAAGACTACGCGATCCACTGTGGACTGAAATATAAACCATACCATCTTCTGCTTACCCAACCACTCATCGTTGTATGTTGGTATATATGACGTTATATCGGTATCAAAATGTAGTTTATAGGCTAGGGCAAACTCTTCTGCAACACCCTGGACTTCAGAGAAGAGACCTTCGAGCCCAGCCACGGGTGTCTCATGAGCTGCCGTTCCAACGGGCACTACAGCCTCGATTTTCTGAGATATCTTATCGGGTCTCTTTTTGATCTTATCAGATGATAAGTCAAGGGGATATACTGAAATACCACAACCTATGTCACCGCCAATATAGCTGGGCATAGTGTGACATGTAAGTTTTGATGTAAACCCAACACAACAACCAACTCCTGGGTGACAATCTGGCATAACTCGTGCGTGCTCTACTGTAGTGCTATGGAGCATACGTTTAACTTGTGCGAGGGTCTCTGTATCTATTTCTGCTTCAGCCAGAAAAAGAATTGCTTCCTTCTCTGTTTCGTTATGTATGATGTTGACCTTAGTATAGGGCATCTGTATAAGCAGAATATTACCCTAGAAGCAGGACAGATCGGGCTCATTTTCTGCTTCTAAGTATCGAAAATGATCCTCAGCGGAAAATAATGGATCAATCTGTGAAACCCTCCATATACAAGGCTGACCGGAACCCTAACTGGTGCTTCCGTACACCAGCGGAGCGCAGCCTTGTCGAGGCTGCGCTCCTTAAACACATACAAAATCAGGGTAAAAAATGACTCAGTGTAGAATGGAATGGCATTATTAGCACGGAAGCAGCAACTACAGCTGGAGTTACAGGAGATTGAGTCTCAGCTGAGAGAGCAAGAGAAAACTAAATTTGTGTACCGCATGTGGATTGTGTGGTACAGTTTTGAATGATGATTTTGATATGATATGCTGATATTGTGATAGGGCGACTGTCCTATCGGAATGCCCGTGTGCCATGAAATCATTGGCTATAGTATACTGTCAGTCAGAGTGTGCTACATGCCTACAATGCTTAACTGATGAAATAATCAATGATCTTGAAGTAATCTGTAACTATTGCGGATACAAGCCTCATACTGTAGCCGAGTTTAAAGCTCGGTTTGAATGTATTTGTGTGGACAGTGGTAGGACACGATGCAACCAATGTTGAAGTAAATATACATGTTAAGAGGTGTACGATATATAATATAATGAAAATATTATTAACCGGGGACGCTCCGTTGGCAATGGTAATTCTCTCAACTGTAGATCGGTGTCATGAATTTCCGGTCGTGGTAAACTTTAATCCTCTACGTAATTATATTAATCCCTTTGATGAGATCGAGGAGTATCTGAATATGTGCAGTAGCTATAATGATGTACAGGGCGCTATTCAGGTATACAACGATACTCCGTGGTCTAACCTGTTATTGAATATATATGAATCCAAAGTATACAGTATTAAGGAGAAGATCTACAATATGTGTGGATGGAAACCAGATGCCATAATACATATATATAATAGTTTTAAGCCATGCAAGGAGGATATGTACATCTTTGATAAACTAAAGGATGTCTGTGTGTATAGTTTGGATTCTTCTGATGTACGGTTCGACACAAACTTATCTGATGTATTAAATATAATTTGTGGAGCTCACAGTCAGTAGGAAATTCAACATAACACAGCCCTGCGCACAGCCTGTACTATGAATCATAATGAGCCTTGTGTTGTAGGATCATATTGATGAATTGTTTACCGTAATACTGTTTTCTTGACGTGCGCATGGTAAATCCATCGTCCGTCCATGTCTCGCGTCGATCTTTGAATATATTGAGTAATATTGAGATATATGAATTTGGTAAAGAATACTCGAACTGGACATGATCTCTGTCCATTTGAAATTTAATGTCATATTTCAAATGGTACATTTCGCGTAGATGCAACATTTTAGCAGTGTGATATGATATATCACCGTATTCCTCGGCGTCCTTCAGCCATTCTGGTAGTTCAAGCCCCTGCTTTTTGATATAATCCATCATCTAATGATGGAGGAGTTCATATTTGGTATCATCTATTGCTTTTCTGGGTTAGGCTCATCTGAACTACCGTAATCTACTCCTTCCTGTCTCTGTAGTGGTGGAGCATCCTCAGGTACCAACGGTACGGCTACCAACTCTGGATCACTTGGCATATCTACTTCCTCTTGAGGCAACGGAACTCCGACAAGTTGTTCCAGATCAGAGTTGACCGTGGTGCTCTCCAGTGTCGTACTAGCGTACAGAGCAGTAGGATCGCCCTGATATACAATATTTTCTTTCTCTGGAACTGGCTCGCCGGCAGCTTCAGCTTGAGCCTGCTCCTCTTCAGTTTTAAGGTGTTCGCCAATCGCTGCAGCGTTAGCCTCGGCTGTCTTTTGTGCCTCGATAGTTTGAGGCGCGGGTTCAACATGCGATCCCGTTACAATGTGAGAGTCAGTACAGGAAGAGCAGTCTTCGTCGTTCGTGTTTTTGGTGGCGGATATTTCGTCCATCCTAATATAACTCTAGAAAATTTTTTGAATTCGCGCTGCATTCTCCGTAGTATTATAATATCGGACACCGGTATATATGATGATTCATTTAAAATAGGTAATTGTCCAGAAATCGCTACTGAGATTAGGATCAAGCACATAACTATAAGGTATTTTGAACCATCCTTCTTGTCCTGCTTGTTTACCCCAGCTGTTCATCATCAAAAATGTCTCTGTGCTATCGTCGTAGCCGTATAGGCCAACACAGTGCCCGCCGAGCTGTCGCTCTGCCTTTGTGTTAGGCATTGGTATATTACCTGATCTGAAGGTATCCTCTGACTCCAAAGATTCATATACTTGTATACCGAGGACAACTGAGCCACCACCCGCTATAACTTGTTTAATACTGACTAGATCTTGTGCTACACTGAGAAAGTTAAATCCAGGACAATGGGTATGAGCAGCCTTAATGGCAGCCGGCGGCGGTTGCCGAGCGAACTTTGATATTGTATATGGCCAAATACCCTCATCGCAGGATCCGTATTTTTGTATCGCACGTAGACCCCCCAGAACGGAGATGCCCGTGTCTTGGCTCAGGGGAGAACCTTCATAGAGGCGGGAAAAATAATATATATACAATCTCGACGGTTGCCAACTGGTTTGTGCTTCTTTGTTGAGGCAAAAGCGCATAGCGTTACTTAGTTCATTGGAGCCACATGAGCCTAATTGACCCTGATCAAGAATTTCCGGGACTAAATGTCCAGTGCGCAGATCTACTTGTGAAGGCAATGCGGCAACGGACAGCTTGTGATGCCGAATGCTGAATTGTACCTCAGTGCCGTCGAGTATGTCTCTCTTGTGATTGTATATATATCGTGACATCCATAAATGTATCCTTATTTTGTGTATAATACATTGCATAATATGCAATGTATTATATTATGTTATATATTATATCGTTTACTTGCGTGCAGCGCGGATCTTGCGGGTACGTCCCTGTCCGTAATCGAGAGTGTCAACATCATAGGAGGATGCGCCAGAGCCACGGTATAGCCAGTTGCGCTTGCAGGCAGCATATCCGTCAGCGTTTGGATCAATTACGTTACGAGTGATAGTACGTCCTATAAGTGTACCCTTCTTGTAAGTGACCTTGATAGGCTTGGTAGGGCAAGCAACCAGGGGTTTGTGAGCACGCTCAGGGTGAAGGGGATGTATACCCTTCTTCTTGCTCATATCCAGAGCCATGGCACGGTTGGCGCCCTTGATACCCCCCTTGTACTCACTAGCGCGTAGACGGTAGTAACGACGAAGAACCTGAGAGGCCGCAGCATGGGTCAGGGCGCGGTGACTGCGCTTCTCGGGAACCACACCTGCAAGCCATCCTTTACGATACATAGCAGGGCATGCTCCAGCGGCCATACCCTTGAAACGGTGAGTACCACAATTCACATTAGCCGGATCAAACCCTTTGAGCTTGGAGGCATGTTCTTCCGCAGTGGTCTGGTAAGTAGGATCAGCTGCCTTACGAGCAGCACTGGCATTAATCAAGGCCTGTTTGTACTGTTGCTTACCTGTGCTTGAGGGTCCAAGACGCTCGACCTCAGCGGCGACCTCATCACGCCACTCTTGACTCGCGGCAGCGAGAGCCGTACCACGAGCTGTAGCATCGGGGCCTAAAAAGTGAGCGGAGCTATAACCATCTCCACGAACACCACCCACCTGTTGTGCCTGTGGTGCTTGACGCACCTGTTGCACCTGGCGAGCCTGTGGTGCTTGACGCACCTGTTGCACCTGGCGAGCCTGTGGTGCTTGACGCACCTGTTGCACCTGGCGAGCCTGTGGTGCTTGACGCACCTGTTGCACCTGGCGAGCCTGTGGTGCTTGACGCACCTGTTGTGCCTGTGGTGCTTGACGCACCTGTTGTACCTGTGGTGCTTGACGCACCTGTTGTACCTGAACAGCCTGGGCGCGTTGGCCGGACTGCTGTCCTTGGTTGCCGCCTCCGAAGAGACTATGCAAAAGTCCACCTTGTTGTGTCATTATATTATATCTTGGATTTTTTTTACGTTGAATTCTTAAATCTCGACGCGCAATTATTTCATCTTGTCTGGCTCTTATATAAATTTATCTCTAATATCTATCTTATATCACATATAAAGTGAATCATACCTTATATATAATGTCACTATATAAGTCACATGCCTCTAATTTACCTAAAATCAGAGTCACGGCTGATCATCTCACTATAACTGATACGGCACTCACCGGGGAAATCTCTAATGCTCGGCTCTGGGCTATACACCGGCAATGTCCCACGACTGAAGCAGAGTATCACTGTGCGGAACAACAGGCGTTATATTGGTACTATCAAAATATACTGAAATGTGAGTATAACGCAGCTATCCATCGTCGCATCAATATGTGGCTCTAAGTAGGAGCTCACGTGATGCTGGTGGCAAGGTGTTTATGAATGTAAACCTAGCACACGCGGGTTAGAGATGCAGGCTTGGGAGGCGCCGCAAGCACTCCCGAGCCGTGAGCTCCTAGAATTCGATAGGATCGTATGCATAGGTATTGCCTATTTTACCCGATGGATTAAGCATAGGTACTTGGGTTCTTAAGAATCCTCTGGGTTCCTCGTTGTCCCACTGTTTTTTCCTCAGGCTATCCTGCCCTGTTAAGGATTCCGAATCATTTACACTGAAAGCCTGCGGTTTCGGTTCGGGGCATTTTAGTGTGGGACACGTGGGGCACACTGTCTGTTTGGGGCAAGAAAACCCGTCAATAGTCTTCTGTAGCTGGGCTATCCTGGATTCGTAGTAATTCTTAAAATACTTATAGTCAGGATGATCCCTGATGTCTGTGCGCAGTTTGCGTTTCATCTCCGCTTCCAACTGTGATTTCTCTGTATCATGACGCTTTTGACATTCTGCTTCCAGCGTAGCTTTCATATCGCTCATCTGTTTTCTCCATTTCTCGATTAAAGCAGGGTATCCTGAATGCTTCTTAATGTGCGCTTCTTTGCATACTGTTGGTGGTGCAGTACATTCTTCTTCAAGGTTATGTAGTTTTTCCTTAGCTTCTGATAAGCTAGGGCATTTTACGAGGAGTTCTTTCTCGCGTTTCTTCATGGCGATGTATTCAGGGTTTTGACTTAACGGAATCACCGGACACAAAGGCTTAACTGGTAACGGGCATCGTTTCAGGGCATCAGCATAAACTCCCTTCATACTATTAACTTGTTCTTGCAATAGGCTATTAGCCTTCTGTTGTCGTATTATTTCTTTTTTAGCTTGAGCTAACAAGGATGCACACTCTGTCTTCAGTAAGTAGGCTTTCATATGTTCTTTATAATCCACATGGTTCACAATGTTGAACGGATCTTTGGACATATATGCTATATATTTTATATTTATTTCCTAGGAGCTCACAGCTGGGGCGCTAAAGCGCCAAGCTTGCGCCCCTAACCCGCGTACCGTTGGATTTGTATGAGATACAAGAAATAATGATCGACCTAGCCGAAGGCAGAGGAGGGGTTAGGGGAACCTAGGTTCCCCTAAAATGGGTGCGACACTCACGATCCAACAGTGCCGGGATCTGTGTTTTCAGTATATACTTATGGATATTTGGATTCTTATTCAGATCAGATAACTTTTGTACCAGTGCAGGATACTGAGGATGCGCCTCAATGGGCGCATCTTTTAGCTTACCTATGGCGGCCTGTTGGCGTTGCGCTATCCTCTGTATTTCCGCCAGTTGCTGTGCCGTGCTATCGAATTGTGATTTTCTCACATAATTTGAGAGATCAGGAGGTGTGGGACAAGGCTTGTACACTGGAGGGCATGTAGTTGTATCTCGTATAGCATATGTCTTCATGAGTCCAGGGTATCCGGGATGTTGCGTTATGTCACTGTTGGCTGGACATGCCGGGGCAGCAGAGCGTGCCTTATGTATCGCGGCCTTACATGCAGAGCGTGCAGTTGCTACAGGAACATAATTTACTATATCAGGGTGGTCAGTTATAGATCCGAGAACCTCGCGCTTCTGTTCCGGGGTTGAAGCTTTACTCAATATTTTCTTTATACGTTTAGCCTCAACTGCATGTTCCGTGGCTGTGTCGCCACTAATTAATCCGTTATACTGGGGGTGTAGCTTAATGTCTGCTTTCAAGGCTTGACACTCCTTTATAACATTAGCTGGACAAGGCTTATATGTGGGTGGACATGTTCCAGTGTCGCGCAAGGCATACTTGTTCATAAGGTCAGGATACTGAGGATGCTGTGCGATCTCTGGAGGCTGAGCTCCGCGTGCGGTGCATTGTGACTTCAGCATATAGTTTTTCATCAGCCGGTTAAAATCTTTATGCTTAGTAATACTGTAATCCTCCTGAAAAGCGTGTTCGACATACGACGGTGCAACAGTCTTCGCCGGTCTGCATTCTTCAGATGTACCGATTGGCTTCGGGACATGTTCTTCAGCTTCAACATAGGCTGGCTTAATTGCTCTCTTGCAGATAGGCTTAAATTCGCTTGTATCTACAACTGTAGCTTCGTTCACAACGCTAGTCTCTTCCCCGGCAATATCTTTGCATGAACCCATTCCCATTGTTGTCAATGAACATATCTTTCCGTATATACCACCACCGTTCATATCTATATTATTCGGATAGATTTTATTGTCAAAATTACTTTCGCATCGCGACGCTTCAAGTTGCGTCCTCGTAAGTTGAGCTGTAAGCTTAGTGAGTTTGTCTTCTAGCTCCTTTATGTGATCTTTGTCTCCCGTGTCTCGTAACGCAGAGCAGGGCTTAACGGAATCTGCCGGAACATATTGATAAAAATTCTTGTGTGTCCTGATGTCAAAGTCGTTGATACTGGCTGTCTTCTTATTGCTTATTGGGTTAATTACCGGTAAGCATACTTTGCTTGGTGGGCACTTTATGCTCTTCGCTAGCTCTAAATCTAATTTTAGACCGTTTATCTTGCGCTGCAATACCGCTACCTTATCCTGTAACTTCTGTGCATCAAGCGCTTCACTACGGCATTTATCAGAAGATTTCAGATGTAGCTCTTGTACCTTATCTAACTTGCTCTTGTATTTATGCAGCGCCTGCAGGTGATCATAATAGGAAATTTTCCTGCATTCTTGATTGTATGAGTCTAGGTTCATCTTGCGCCCCATCGGCGTCTTATCCGTTGTGGATAACTCTAGATATTGTGTGCATTTATAGCTATGATCAGGAGTGCCATCCAGACCAACACGCATTGAAGGCCATCCAAACCATGACTTAGGGTACACCCTCAATGTTTTGGTTGTAATTTCAATGTCATTCTGCTTGACTTCGTTAGGGTCAGTATTACCTGGTAACGTCTGTCCATAATTAATATACTGCCCCTTACTGTCAAGATACTGTAGTTCATAGCTAGTCACCCACTGACCCCCAGTTGAGCGTCCCTGTGTTAGTATCTTTGTCACCCTATATACTTTATCTAAGTCTAGCTGCAAGTAATATCCTGCAACAGGGGATGACGCACACCATCCATATTGATTCAGGCGTCCGTTATAAGGTCCGCCACAGTCAGGGTGCGTGCCGTTGGCTGACATTGCAATAATAGTTACACCCTCACCCGCTATGTGTTCCTGTGGCGTGCCTGCCGGAGAGCCCCCATGAGACACTGATCCCGGGCTTAATACATGTAATATATTTGGATTTGATGAGTTCATGGCATCCTTTACTTTACTGACATGTAACGCAGTGTTGGAATACTCCAGTTCCTTTATATATAAGTCTGGAGAGCCAACACGTAATATTTCGGTTGATGGCGTGTATACATCTGATAATTTGAGTTTTTTACGTGAGATACCGTCTGCGTATAACTCAGCATGTTTACTATATAGTATTAAGCATACATTGAACCAAGCATCCAAAGGAACCTCGTAAGATATTTCTGTGCATGTACCGTTGACACATAGTTGTAATTGGAGACGATCTGGTAGGATCCATACTCCTAAATCACCTGCACTGTGTTTGCCCCGGGAAAATATTCGTTTCCACCGGCCACTTTGGAATTTTGACAATTTGACCCAGCACTGGTATGTCTGTTCCTCTGAGATGTCAGTCACGTCTCCGGGCAGTACCCTAAAGCCGTGTTGACTTTTGAGTAATCTCTTCGTTATGTCACTGTCTACGCCCTTAAAATACCATTTCTGTGAGGGACCATTATAATTTTCCCATATATAAACTGGTATCATACTACTCTTGTTGTTTTTATCAAAAGTTATGCTTTTTCCGTTACCCTTGGATATTATTCGCCCCGTGTCATCGACATACCACTGTTGGGAGATGTTATTTCCCTTTGATAAGACCTCGGCATTTACACCGGCGCCGTTTGTAGGTTTTTTTGCTGACAAGACCAGGCCTCGTAGTCGATTAACAACACGACCAGCCATATCGGCATACCAGTGTTGTGCCGTTGAGCTGTTACCGTCAACTGCTGTAATACTGTGCTCTTTTGTGATGTCCAGACATTTCCCCGATATGCGGCTCTGTATTTTAAAATAGCCGGATGGAAATCCGTTATGTGGCATATATATTATATATTATATTCTTTTAGTAGACCCAAGTTTAGATTTGAACATATGACATCTTTGATGTACATGGTTCAAAAAAGAAATGAATAAGATGGGAAATATAATGGGGAAAGATTATTATAAAATATTAAATCTACCGAGAACATGCAAAGACGCTGACATAAAACGCTCCTATCGGTCATTAGCAAGTAAGTGGCATCCTGACAAATGTACAGATGCCGATGCTGAGGGCAAATTCCAGGATATACTGGAGGCTCACGACATCTTGATAGATAAAGAGAAACGGGCAATATATGATAAACATGGAGAGGAAGGATTAAAACCGGCACAGATTAAACCTCCGTCATCCACGGCATCTACTTCGAAAGGGTTCGGAGGATCTGGTGTTGGTCTCGGTGGCTTCGGTAGTGGATTCGGAGGATCTGTGCAAATGAGAGTGCCTCAAACTCAAGTATATCGTCAAGTTAATGGCACTAACGGATTTCCGCCGGAAGCTCAAAAATTATTTCAGCAGTTTTTTGGTGCTGGATGCCCATTCAATAGTATGGGTGCTAACACCGGAGTCGGTAGTAGTCCTTTCAGTGGGTCTCATATCTATACATCCACGTCGACATCTACGTCAACATCAGCACCGACATCGTCAACATCGCGTGTGACCATAAATATGAAACAGACCGTAATCAAGACTCTACTGTGTTCCTTAGAGGATATGTATGTTGGAGTTACTAAGCTTGTAAAAATTACCAGAAATGTTAACGGTAGCCCTGAGGACAAATTGCTGAAGGTAGAAATACCGAAAGGATGCCCAGAGGGTAAGGAAATTGTGCACGTTGGCGCAGGTGATAAAGTAGCCGACCATATGCCCTTGCAAGATATTGTTTTTGTTGTCTCATGTAAACCACACGAGACATTCACTAGAATAGGGGATGATCTACATATGAAGCATACTGTCAGTATACAGGAATACATTAACGGTTTTACGGTATCGGTACCGTCCCTAGACAAGTTGCCGAATAAAAAAATAAATATAAAGTATGGTGGACACCTCCTATGCGATAAGTTGCCGGAACATAGATCTCCTAATATGGGCATGCCCGTATATGGCACAGACGCATACGGATCGCTAGTGTTACATATCTCTATTCAATTGCCAAATAGTATATAAAATCAAGGTTATATGCTGTGCACATCGCCACTCCTAGGAGTTTCGTAGGCATTTTGCACCGCACGGTACAGTCCCATAAGTCTACAGAAAATTACGCTGAAATAAATTGACATCAAGACTAAGTCTTCACTCTCTAACAAGATCGTCGTTTGCATCCAGGAATACTTTTCTCTGGATGAGAGCGAGAAAGGACACCTCGAAGAGCTCGCACTTGACATCAAAACGATGCGAGCCGCGCTACAGTGAGTAAATAATATACAACAATACGGTGTTCAACACCACCTTTGTTTATAGAATGTACCTTTGGAAAAAGATGTATCTCTCATACATTCCATGCACCATTGCTCATATAATCCTCATCTTGATTGTCAATATGAGGATTAGGATCGTCTTCATCAGGATCTATCTGAAAGACTGGCCAGTTTGGATCAATGTATAGGCTATTGATATAACCATTGACCATAGCCACGGCATTATCGTATCCATTGTGTAGTATACGGCAACTTTATAACACAATTGTCTGGCTCGTTCCGGAGTAAAATTCTGCTGACATTTTGTTCCATTCAATTTCGCCCCTACTACTTCTTCGCTGGCCTCGGTATATTTTTCTTTGGTCTCGCATTTTTCTTAGGTCTCTGCGCTCTTGGTGTGGGTTTCTGTGGTGCGGCTGTTGTTTCCGGTAATTCTTCCTCAGCTCCCAGTTCCACACCTCCAACATTACCTTGATGTTCCGCTAAATACTTTACAAACTCATCAAAATGTGCTTTTTCCTCATCATCCCATTCTAACAATGGTTTATCCAGTAATTCTGGCACATACAAATAATGTTTCTGTTTCTCTACAGTCAAACCCTCATATTGCGTGCGTATTTGATTTATCATCTCATTGTTGTTGAGCATATCCTCTAGTCCAGGTATCTTACCTATGAAACCACTCAGCTTGTCTTTCATCTTTCTTGCATCATTGATGAGAATCTCTTTGTCAACTTCGCCAGACTGAACTTTCTGTTCGATCTTATCTGTTACTGTGACTATGAGATCCCGCAATTTACGCCCGTCATTGGCAAATAGCTCCGTTATGGCATCAACTGGATTATCAATATCCTCCTTACCAAGATCAAGCTCATCAGCCACTTCCTTGGCCACCTTATATACTAAGTTATCTTCACCGAAGAGTTCCGCTAACTTAGACATGGAGAAACCACTATCATTGTTCTTCTCCGCACTGGCTTCCTCCTCTTTCATCTGGGCTATCCGCTCTTTCAAAGTTTCATCTAATTTGAGATTATCCAGCATGTTCATTAAGAAAGTCTTCTGTTTCTCAATATTTTTATTGAACAACTGTACTTGATCAAGAGCCATCTCACAGCTGACATATATTGTTTGTAAATGATTAAATATGGATTTTTTTGTGGCTTCCTGTAGCTCCGTCTCACTTTGGAAATCCTCGCCATCCAGTAGGTTCCATATCTCGCGGAAATCCAGTTGAGGCAACAGATATAGCGGATCCTTGCCGTAATCACTAGTGAAAATTCCCTCGTCGTACTCAGAGACATGTTGTATGTGCGGTGTCAGCAGAGCGTGAACCTCTTTCAGATACGATGCACGCGACATGGATTTATAGTGATCTACCGCAACTTTAATAGCACCGGCATATTCTGGCAGCACACCCTTCAGCGCACGCAAAAATTTGCATAGGTTGTTATGGAACATCACAACATGCTTACATTTGTCGTGCATGTTATTCTCAATAATCTGTTCCTTACGTTCTGATTTTTCGGTCATTCCTTGTATCATTATGTTTTTTAGCTTCTAATTAATATATAATATATATTATAGTATGACACCACGTCAGTCCATCATATTAGCATGTATAGGATTAGCGGTCATTATCCTCTATGTGGTATATTTAGGCATATATTTTGGATTTTCCAAGCCTACTAAGGCTCAGGAGGCACAAATGAAGGCACAGGCAGAGCAACTTAGATCTAGCGAGGCTACTGCAACAAATGCAACAAATGCAACAAGCTCACATACTGAGGGTGTAGACACTGATGTATCGTGTAACAATACTGTAAGAGAGGCCGGTCCCAGTGCCAAAACATGTCCCACGTGCCCGAAACAGGCTCCATGTCCCGCATGCCCTGTATGTCCTGTACAACCAGTCATACAGAAGAAATGTAATCCTGACTACGATGACGCTGCTACTCGGTTGACAAAGAGCCTTATGACATCTGCCAAAAAAGTCACCACTGATCAGGGACTTGATGATCAATATTATCATCAACTCTTATCGGCGATATATAAGAGATTCTATACACTGAACAAGACGTTACTGCAGGAGGAAGAATCATCACCTACACCTGCCGCAGCATTAGCTGCATCGAGAGACAAGATAATGAGCTTAAAGTTTTTGGAACAACTTAAGCGTGAAATAGTGCAGTACCAGGAGGAAGAAGCAAAGACTCCCAAAGCCGTGGGTCAAGCGGGAGGCACACCAGTTTCAGTGTCGGATAAAGATGTCAAAACAGTGTTGAATAGCAACGAACATTCCATCTGTACTGTATATTCATGCTTAGCCTAAACAACTAGTCCAGATACGATAGGATATTTTGACCAATAGTATCTAGGCAAGATGGTAATTTGTATTCTGTATGTTCACATTCTGCGTGTACAAAATGCAAACGATCCGTCTCATCTAAAGTCCGCATACCGATGAGGTTGTCTAGATATTGTGGTGATTCGTAGAAAGGCAGGATCTCCATAGTACCGGGTTTGTAAAATTCAAACTTACAGGAGTGATCACATTGTCTCCCTCTGACCAGACAAGAACCAGATTTTTGAGCATCAATAAGCGCTTTGGAATATATTTATGCTCTCCGTTCAAGGCTGGTAGAAATGTCGAATTCTGCAGATAGTTATCGTACTGATAAGGGTCTTTCCAGTATCCTGCATAGGATAAGGTACTTTGATGGAATTCACTATAAATCTTGGGAAAACTAGGTAAGAGGAAGACACCTGCATGAGGTGTTCCCATTGTGAGTAGGGTATATACTGGAGGCCCATCCGTACAATACTCTACGTAACAACGACCCAACAGTCCTCCCTGAGAGATCCCAACGAAGTGAAAACCTTCAGCTAATTCTGGGTAAGCTTTGATCGTAGCGCATAGTTGTTGAACTTGCCAGGACATAGGCCTCAAGCTATCTAATATTCCGTTGCCGATCTCGATAGCGTGTACTGGGGACGCTGTATGAGAAGAGAACCAATCCCGAGCTGCCAGCAACTCATTATGATTTGAAAGGATTCCATGCATAAGCACAATTGGATGGGAAGATACATACGTGCATATCAATCCAGTTAGCATCAAGAAGATGAACATTGTTTTCCTGAGGAAATCATTTTAGTTAGGAGCTCACGGGAGTTTAGGGGCGCTGAAGCGCTCCCAAAATCCCTGCGCCCCTAGCCCGCGTGCTATGGTAGGCTATGATGTTAATGTTAAGCGCGTCTTTGCACTAAAGATATCCAGTGAACTAGCGAAATCCCTGCATCCCAATTACGCGGGCTAGGGGCGCAGGTACTCCCCAGCCGTGAGCTCCTAACCTAAGCTGAGCAAGATATGCATTCCGAGGCTGACGCTTCTGGCTCCTTGGTGTTCACCGCAAGGCCTCCGCGCGAAGTGTATTGGATGGGATGCTCTACCGGTTCCCTACGTAAGTAATACATACCTGTTTTAAGTCCGCGCTTCCACGCTCCCAAGTGTATATTTGTCAATATATTATTGTTAGGCTCCGGTACAAAATAATTCATACTCTGCGTCTGATCTATATATGCACCTCTGTCTGCAGCCATCTCCTGAATGGTCTTCTTGCTAATCTCGAATGCAGTTCGATATTTGTCACGGATGGCCTGTGGTATAAGTTTAATACCCTGGATACTGCCGCGATCCCTTATAATCTGTGCTTTGATATCATCCTTCCAGAGGTTCAATGTAGTTAATTCCATATGTAGATGCTTATTGACCACAACGAATTCTCCTGCAGTTACGCGACGTGTGTATATACAGTATTTGTATGGCTCTGTTGACTCTGCGTTACCCAATATTTGTGAGGTGCTAGCAGTTGGCATATCAGCGCGCACTAAGCTGTTACGTAGTCCATAACGCGATATGTTAGCTTTTAATCCTGCCCAGTCCAAATTATTGTCAGTGAGAGGTGTGACATTCCATAAATCATACTGAAGCCGCCCTTCTGATGTAGGGCTACCCATAAAGCTCGAGTAGGAACCCAAATACTCTGTACGTTCTAATTCTGCTTGAATTGGCTTGAGTTTATTGAGCAATATATTGTTTGCCTTGCCCTTTATGTTGATGGGATCCAGGCCAGATTCATTGAAACCGAAGAGACCTTCCTGATACTGCTCGCGTAATATTTTCATACCAGCTTCGCGTTCTCTTGCCAATTCCATACTGGCCTCAAGACACGCGTGATACATAGTCTCTGCTATCCGTATGTTAACATCTTTAGCCTGAGGATTTATTTTTGCTATACGGTCTTGCTCATTAATAGTATCCTCGAAAGGTAAGTTCAGCATTGCTAGGGCATCCGCAAAACCTTGTACGCCGAGACCTACGGGTCTGTGGCGCAAATTTGACAATCTACACTGAGGCAAGGGGTATTCATTGATATCGATAATACGATCCAAGTTCATATGTGCGACTTTACAGACTCTATGCAAGGCTACATAGTCAAAACGCGGCACACTGTCGGCATCATGTTTCACAAATGAGGACAGAGCTACACTGGCAAGATTACAGACAGCATATTCTTTCTCATCAGAGTACTCTAGGATCTCAGCGCAGAGATTGCTGTTACGTATAGTGCCCAGGTTGCACTGGTTATTCTTTTTGTTGATATGATCTTTGTATAACATATAGGGAGTGCCAGTCTCCTTTTGTGCTTCCAAAATCTCCTTCCATAACGTCATAATATCGACCTGCTTGTTATACTTCCCTTCCGTCTCATATTTTATATATAGTTTTTCGAACTCATCACCATATGTGGTATATAGGCCAGGGCATTTATGCGGGCACATAAGACTCCACATAACCTTGGATTTGCTGCTGACTGCCTGTTCTATGCGTTTCATGAAGAGATCTGGTATCCATAAACCGTAGAATAAATCGCGCGCGCGTTCTTCCTCGACTCCTGTATTTTTCCGTAGATCCAAAAACTCAAAAATATCGCCATCCCAGGGTTCCTTATATATAGCAATTGCTCCAGGCCGGCGTCCGCCTTGATTAACATAACGGGCGATGCTGTTCAAGACACGAGATAGAGGTATCAAGCCACTGCTGTTGCCACCTGTCCCAGCGATAAGAGTACCGCGTGATCGGATAGGTTGTGTGCCAATGCCAATACCGCCGGCTCTCTTTGATGTTTTAGCGCAAGCTTTCCAACAGTCTGGTATGCCTCCGTCATCATCCATACTATCACCTATACCAAACAGAAAACAAGAGGACAGTTGTTGATATTGAGTACCTGCATTATACATCGTAGGACTAGCATGGGTGTAGTACCCTTGAGACAAGTAATCATATGTTTCCATAACATTACGGAGAGCCACGTCTGCATCGATATCGTGTAAATTAAAAGCAACGGCCTCTCTCATGTACATATGTTGAGGTGTCTCCATGACGTTCAATGCTCCGTCTTGTCTCCGTAGCAGGTAGCTTTTTTGTAAGGTCTTGAACCCAAAATAGTCAAGGTTAAAATCCCGCGTGTTGTCTATCATGTCTTCTAGGGCTCGGCGATGTTTCATGATAAATTTATAAAGCTTACGGTCAAGTAAGGGAAAAGATTGTCCATCCGGCTTTTTGTTCTCATATAAGAGCCGGACGGTCTCCGCAAAAGAGCTCAGGGTATTTTTTTGGTGATTGGACGCAGCAATACGGCCACCGAGAATACCATATTGATAATGCTCCTTGGTTAAACTAGCACAGAAGCGTGCGGCGAACTCGTCTAACTCACTAGTCGTGATCTTATCCTGAATTTTAGAGATGACGTCTTGCGCTATGTGTGCGTGGCAGATGCTCAATGGCTCACCAATAACTGTGCCGTCGCGAAGCTTTCCCTCACATAAATATTTAATTCGATTCGTGACTTTTTCGAATTGAACATCTTCCAATTCTCCATTCCTTTTGCACACTCGTAACATCATATTTATATATGATATATATTTTTTCACTTTCAGATACCAGCTTACATTGTAGCCCCCTAACCTTCGGAGAGCAGAGATCGTCAGATGGAAAATGAATTATTATCACATCCAATGACCGAAAGAGACGACGCCATAGATTTTATCAATCAGATGCCCAAAGTTGAGACGCATGTTCATCTTGACGGAAGTCTTACTTTATCTACCATTAGGGCTCTTATTAAACAACAACAATATATACCATTAATGGGATTAACCGAAGAAGAATTATACAACATCGTTGTATGTAAAGGCTCAAAACCTCTAGGCGACGTCCTGAAACATTTTTCCTCATACATCCCTTACTCAAAACCGCAGAGGCAATGGAATATGTTGCATACAAGTTAATTCAACAGTCAGCACTGCAAAACATTAAATATATAGAAGTTAGGTTAGCCCCTTGTTTTCACTGTACCGATACATTTACAATGAGCTCTGTAATGGAGGCTGTCTCTTCTGGACTGAAACGTGGATGTGCGGAGTTCAATATGAGATATGATATAATAATATGTCTCATTAGATCATTTGTGTCAATGGCTATAAACAAAACGATGGTAGAGCTTGCAATTATGATACCAGATGTCGTAGCCATAGACATTGCAGGAGATGAATCAGCGCAACCCCTGTCTGAGTTTATTGATTTATTATTGATGGTTAAAGCAGCTGGAAAATATATTACTGTTCATGCGGGAGAGACACAGAGCACCGATTTACAGTTGTGTTTTGAGCTAGGTATTGACAGGATTGGTCACGCAACAAAGCTCATCGATTATCCAGATCTATTAGTAAAATGTCGAATACCCCTAGAAATAAATGTAACATCAAATGTAAGAACGCAGGCTGTACTTAACTATAGAGGTCATCCGGTTAGAAAATATTATGACATGGGATTAATTGTTACCATTAGTACAGATGACCCTGGAATTTTTGATATCACCCTATCAACTGAGTATATCACACTGTATGATAATGGATTTACTCTTGAGGAACTGAAAAGGATCGCATACAACGGCATACATGCCTTGTTTGCAGATCCAAGTATTAAAGATACTTTAAGGGAAGAGTTGGACAGATATTTGAGCAAGCCCCTTATCTGTCCCTAAGCTGCTATGCGATAGTATATTATGTATTCAGAATATCCATACCTATCATATGGTAATCCGCCCATCTTTATGGATCGGGCTACTGAATGTGCAAATCTATTTGCTCGCTCCCGTATGATTTCTTGCTCTATGATTGATCTCGAGAAAAAATCAATTTATGGCGTTGTTAGCACTGCTTGTAAGGCCGCGAGCTCTCAATGAACGTGAGCCAGTGAGCTCCTACGAAACCCGAGCTAGGGTTGAGGGTGCCTGCCTCAACTATGAGTTCCTATGCGGTAGTATATTATATATTCGGGATATCCATATCTATCATTGCGCACGGCCCATATATCGCAGCCTACTCCTGTATCGGGGGGCAAGACGACACGGCACACAAGTATGTTGTACATTAAATCTTTCGGTTCAGCCGGTTCTGTCGAGCCTTTTGTTTCCTTTGTTCCTGTATCCTTGGACAGTATTAGAGGGCTAGTAAAACTGGTAGAGTAGCTAGCATTCCTGGCAAAATATACACCTACACCGAGACTGCCGTTGTTCGACTTTTTGATGTCAAAGCCACCAGTTAGTATACTCATATAGTTGGCAGTTTGAGATCCATGGAACAACAGTTGCTCATTGCCTTTACCTCTGGTCGCATCTTTGAATTCCTGGAACAGCTTTGGATTATAGTTCTTCTCAATTCTAAATACAGTTGCGCCCTGTGGTGCTCCCTCAGTAAATCGTTTATGTACAGTACGGTATTCCTCCGTACTTGATTTTATTTCAACGAATTGTTTCAGAAGATCATATGTTGGCTTACGTTCCTCTATCGCGGCTAGTTCAGTCTCAGTGTCATGTAACATACTGCGTAGACACACTAGACAAGAGTTATTCAACATAACCTGTGATATATTAAGTTGTGGGTTCAACAGTAGAATCTTTTGTTCCAACCGTGTCAGGGTATCATTGTACGTGTTGTCTCTATCGATACATGTATTACAAGTTTGGCAAAGCATTATATTACTAATTACATAAATATAGCATAAAATGAACCACATCATGTGTCATAATGGGTTTTCATGCTGTAGCTTTTGGTGTAGAGCTCTCTGAACACAATTTAAGCCTATATAGCTGGCTTAAATTAATAGCATCGAGAGTTGATCTATATTGCAAAGATACACATATTCAGAATCCAACTGAATGTATGCTGAATACTTATATTGGTACAGATGACGCTTATTTAGATATACATCTGTGTGATGATATTATATGTGGTAGCTCAGACGGTAGCTCAGACGGTAGCTCAGACGGTAGCTCAGACGATGGCCTTGATAAGGTGATAAAGGAAGATTTGACAGAAGACATATACTCAGAGCTCAGTAGCAGACAGTTTAGATACAAACATAATCCTTGTATTTATATTGGCGAACCTCACTGTTGTACAACAATGTTATATCTCGGTTGTGTCGGCGATGATTTGGGAGGTAGGACAGTTTCCTGGGAGTCATTGGCAGATCTACATACATGGGTTGAAGTACTGAGGGAGGCCGGGCGTCTGCCAGACACATGTACAGTAAGTCCCAAACTTTCCGCTAACTGTTGTTCGTAATAATGTATTGAGAAATGAATCGTTATTTATATATATATATATGTCTGATATGGAATGCCCTGTGTGTCGTGAATCCATCATTAGTCCATACGGGTTGCCCTGTGGGCACACTGTATGTGCTTGTTGTTTCTCCCAATTAAAGGAGGCTAACTGTCCTATTTGTCGAGGTCCTTTTCATCAGAAAGATAGATTCGAACCAAACCTACTGTTAGAACAATTTCTTTCGGAGAAAAATTCGGAATACCTCGCGTTAAAAAAACAAAGGGATCAGTTCGTCAAGATAAACAAGTTTTCGATATTATATACAGATTCTAAGCATTATCATGTGCTTAAGAAAATGCTCAAGAAGTTTATTAGGGATCGCGATTACTATGTGCCCTTGTCTTTACTCATTGATGAATTCTGTGTAGCATACCATATTTGCGAGACGGAACTCTGTTACATAATTGATCAGATACGCTATTTAGCGGCATTAGAGCTGGATGGTGTACAGTATATTATTAATTGCTCGAACTGGGAGTATCTCACCAAATTTGTCGGAGACAAACGGGAAGCTCTCCTCAAGAATCCTGATAACTTTTACCATATCCTTATTATGGATGCAGGAGATTCGCTGATCAGTTTGGTACAATTATGTGGCCTAAATCCCATGCTATATACTAAGCGCAGGTTGAGCAAGCCCGATTCAGACTCCTATATAACATGGGTTATGTCATATAAAGATAAGGATCTACCGAAGTATGTCGGGCACAATGACTACGACTATGACGATGAAGACACAGATAGCAGTGCTAGTGAGAACGAGAGTAATGCATAACAACATAATATATATGGCATTAAAAAACTCTGACACGTAGTATGTAACGTACAAATAAATCAATCGTTGTCCTGGACAAATTATCCAGGACAACGATTGATTTATTTGTAATATAAAAATACAATTATTTCTGTGTTCCCATAAGCCCTTCTCTTTCCACTATTTTCTTGGATGTGTGGCTTTGATACATATATAGAGTGGTTTTATTTTCCCTATTCAAATTGTATAGCTCTAAATGTTTCAGATATAACATGTACAACCGAGGGTCTTCTGGAGCTTTTCCTACTTTGGCTATTTCTTTGTATGGGGGCTCCTTTTTAAACTTTTGGTTTACACGTACACTGTAACCTCGGTAATATACTCCGAGAAGATGACAGTGATCAGTACAGAGCCACAATGATAAAGGAATACCCTCCTTATGCGGTATAGGATAGCTTGTCAGAAAAGCATGGTACCCCTTGTTTGTCTCTACTATACGGAAAGTAGCTTTCGGGTGATACCGAACATACTGATATATAATTTGTAATCTACTTTTGTGATCTATGTCTGTGAAAAACAGGTCTTTGTAAGATATAAAATAACACGACTCCTGTACATGTATACCGACAGCATAGTCCTCAGTTGCATCAAGGATTCGGTATAGATTGTTCATACACATTTGATGTTGTGCCTGTAACAATAGTATATCTAGATTCTTAATCCTTATGACACGGTATTTTAAAAAATTAGACCAAAAAGGCTCCAGGACGTATAAAGTTCCTCCATAAGATCCATGTTATTAATGATACCATCAACACTGTAACTGGAGAAATTTTGAATGTGCCCCTGTATCTCGTTGTATATAGATAAAGTATGAGGGTCGGCTTGTCCGTTGCCAAACTGTGTTAAGTATGTAGAGATGTACTGTTTAGTGTCTGTTGCTTTTCTGCTTAATCGTATACTGGATCCGGTATAGAGAGAATTGGAGCCATGAGCAGGATTTGCATTTAATTTCATTCTCATATATATATATATATAGCGGCTTTTGAGCAATGCGTAACTGTACGACTGACTAAATATACATGATAACCTCGTGCTGTCTTGTTGATGTAGAACAAATCATCTGGATAATATCTTTGTATGTTCCTTTCGATATATGATAGATGGTCTTCAGGCACATCGACGTCATCGACATCATCGACGTCATCGACGTCATCGACGTCATCGACGTCATCGACGTCATCGACATCATCGACGTCAATATCAATAACTACAAGATCCCACACTGTCAAAGCCAGAATATGACGGCATAATATTTGTTTACACTGGTTATAGTAATCCCACAATATGTGTGCATATTTACGGATTACTTCCCAAAACTTGAGTGGATCCATTATCAGTAATAGGACTGATATATTTGCTATGGCACTCCGGATACCGAAACGTCGCCGTATATAATCTAATATGGCGTTCTGTAGATCCATTTGCCGAGCTATAACTAAATGTTGAAAAGAACTGGCTATGGAATAATAATCCATATTATGAGATATTGGTGTCGGTGATGTCGGTAGTATAGGTGTGTCTGTAGCCGGGGCTGGGACTATACCGTATGTTATAGAATTCATGATATCGTTGTAATGCTTCCAACATAAAATGAACATTATATACCATATAATGCAGTTTGAACTGAAACACCCCGAGAAGAAAAGAGGATGCACTGTTGCATTTACGTATAAGAATATATGTTTCCAGGCGGACTATCCACTCAATCAAACTGATATACAAACATGGAGAGATTTAGCTGAGGGTCTTCCCGTCAGTTCAGCACTGTCTGATTGCCTTAGTGTCGAATCGACAGATGGAATCGTAACATTTAATCTAGGTGGTAGTACATGTTCTGGTTGTGAGTGCGAAGTAACTATTACCTTACCTTTCGAGGAATGTCAACAAGCACTCTTGGAAGCTGCTGACGCATTGGAGTTTATCGACTTGGTAGACGATGACTGAACAAACTGAAAAACTATATAACATAGTATGTTCCGTAAATATATAAATACCGATGACCTCGGGATGCCAATGGTAGATATGGAATTTGATACAGATTTGCAATGCGATGAACAGGGTTCTATTAACCATAGTATATATGGCATGTTGCATAATCGTGTGGAAAATATGAAGGAGACACCCATCACAGAACGGATAAATTATTTAGTACCGAGGTCATACGATGCTTCAAATAATTACGTATTACGTCTCAAGCTTGTGGACAAAGATGCTGATATACCGTATATATTGGGGCTACAGTGTGCTTAATGGTGGGGATCTGTAATTATATCTATACCACAAATGATCTTGAATTATATTATACTAGGAGAGATGAAGAAGAAAAATATCAGCGCGAATAATATTTATTCTTTTATCCTGAACGATCTGCTTGACGCCTCTGACTTACATAGCTCTAGCTTTGTGAAGGATTGTCATATATTTTCCAACAGATTCAAGGTAATGGATCCTACTGCGCGTTATATCGATATTCCTCTCTTGCTGGACTTTTTTAGCTACGGTGAACCTGTAACTCAAATGTGTGCATTTATGGATACTATCATCAACATACATATAGCTAATGCCGCTGACTTAGGGAAAGATATTTCAGCCGCCTTAATTTACACGGAGAAAGGCACAATGATTGAAAATATGCCCAGACGCCTCATTTCCAGCATGAATAGAGTAGCTCTAACAATGTCGTGCGCGTATGACGCATATCCTTTGTGTATGATATTATTACTGTTCGTCGTCAATATGTTCATCGAATTCATCGAATCCATCGAATCCATTATATTCATCTGGGCTATTGAATATTTCATCATAATTTATGGTACCGTTAAGGCCGGGTATATCGTCAATGAACGCGGGTGCGTTAGAGATATATAATCTTTGCACTATAGCCTGTGTTATTTGTATTGTATTCGCAATGTTTGCGGTAATTTTATGGGATTCAGGGCTATCAGCACAGGCTAGGGTCTCCGCTAGCTCTGTTGAGTTATCATAGTTATAGGGGATCTGTAATGTACCGGCTATGGAAAATAGTGTGTAATCCTGCATTCCTGTCCATATTACGGAGTTCTGTATCATAAAATCACATATATCAAATAGATACGCACCGAAATCCGTGCAGACGGGCACATTATACCGTACTTCCAACAACGCTAAATAGCGCAACGCTGACGTCCCCCAGCAATAAATTGCGAGGCTTCCGTTCGTCAAAACCAATTCTGACAAGTAGGCATGTAGATCAACTACTAGCTGCTTTTCAAGATCAGCTGGGGAAAACTTAAGCACGGTTTCTGGTTTGGGTCCCATGGCATCAAGCCCAAACTTATTTTCATCGCATCCTCCCGCATAAACATATTCCGTGCCAACGCAATCCTTCTCGCCATACTCATATAGTACAACCGACTCTAGATGTAAGACAACCCACTTGTCCACGTCCAATCCGTGATCATTGAGACTATAATATGGTTGGCCCCCCTCAATAAATTTATCCAAGACTTGGCCAGCATAACCATTGAAGCGCACAGCACGCGCTGAAGGGAGATCCTTTGCCCGATATATACTGTCCTCATGAGCATAAGCACGTTGCTCCGGTTCGCATCCCCATAACAGGGTAATATCGTCTTGTTCCTTGGCTATATCTAGGATCTCCTTACTATGTATCTGTGCGTTGGCGTACAGTTCTGTTACGGTTGGCTTCGGTACGGCCGACCACGAAAGATAATCCTTATCCAATAAATGTAACCAACGGCGACCGGAGGCATAGGTACTACCATCACCGTGTATCATCGTCACGTGATTAATAAAGTTTGTATATGTTTTCCCTCCCTTTCGGCAGTTACGGGAGACAACCAATCCCACAGAGCTGAAAGCTGTGGGAGCTTGTCGGTACTTATACAGTACTTTATTTTGCATGTATTGTCTCAGCTCAAGATAAGTGCCATCTTTCATGCTACGTATATCGTCAGCATATAGTGTGCCGTGATATAGGTTAACAGAGACATAGTAGTGTTGCTTACCAGAGGGGATAAATTTAAGATAAGGGAACAATACTGTAACAACGTCCGATCGTACCAAAAAATCAGGACATTCAACTATGCCTTCGGAGCGATCAATGAGACATGGATTCTCTATGACCTTGTGCCCCTCTTTCATTGCTGTTAAAGTCTCGAAGGCGTTCGGTATATCCTGCATCTTACATATAGTTATATCGCTGCATTTAGTAGTGATATAGCTATGTACGCGTTCCTTGAGCTGCGGAGCCTGCGAGATATGTACTTGTACTGTAGCTTTTGCCTTTTTAACTAACCAGTCACTGAGAGTATTCCCCCGTAAATAATTTATAAGTGAGTCCGACCGGATCCTTTGATGTTTATGTTTTCTTAGTGTCTTTTTGGACTTTATGTTATTCGTTGCCTTTGTTATAGTGCCTTTTTTAGTACAACGAGGTATGATGCTTGGGCGCAAACGAGTCATAATATTATAATGAAATTTATTCATTTTCAATATAATATATCATAGTTGTTTACTCGGCTGTAGCCTCGACGCTGGGCTGCACTTCTTCCTTCTTTGCCTTCGGTGGTAACTCTACACGACCCAAGTGGTGGTTAGTAAAACGCTGAATGTTGAAGATAGTCAAGCGGAATGTTCCCTGGCGGAGCTGCTCTACTTCCTCCTCGAGCTTAGGATCATACGAACCTGTTGTAAGGAGATTGACGAGGTCAGGATCATTCTGATACATTATGAACCGACCGTCCTCAGGGTCTTGCATGTTGTGCTTCTTAAAGACCAAATTGTACAGCTGGGTTACATCTGTGCGATGCACCCTGGTGTCAGTAGAAAGCTCAGACAGGCTAACGGAGACTTTGGAATCCTCTCCTCCCTCCTTGTGGCGGACAACCAACTCATCGACATTCAGACGCTGACGGAAATAATTGATAATCTCCTGATCGAATACAATAGTGGGGGTGCGAGCACTGCTTTCGCGACTCTTAGTATTGTGAACTTCGCGGTTGTGGGCTGATTCCAAGCTCTTTAGCGCACGGTGAGCCAACTGGAGACGCTTGTAGCCAGTATCAATATCATCATATATAGACTCATAGATCTCAGCGAAAGAACGAATCTTCGGGCGTTGACGCTTCTTCTTGGGCTTGACCTGAACCTTGCCGTTGACATTCACTTCGGGAGAAGTATTTTCAGCCTCTCCATCTTCCTCCTCTTGAGCAACCTCTACGGGCTTAGCAACAACGGCAGCTTTCACAACAGCCGGCGCTGGCTTAGCAGTAACTGCGGCCTTGGGAGAAGCCTTAGCTGTTACTGAAGCCTTGGCTACAGGCTTAGCCTCAGCAACAACCACAGCGGGGGCAACTACTGGAGCTACCTCAGCAGCCTTACCGCGAGCCTTGGCTGCGGGTGTCTTAACCTCAGGAGCTACACTTTGTTGCTCTACGGGTGCCAGCTCTACAACTGGTTCTGGTGCTTTTGCTGGGGCTCTGCGTACCTCAGCCGATTTCTTAACTGTAGCGGCAGCTTTACTTGACATTATATCTATATGACACAGATATCTCTAATATAAAAATCATTAACGCAGAGTTTTTTAATAAATACAGAAAGAAAACCCACAAATGCCGCCTCTTTGTTCATCTGTCAGCCATGCCAATACACAGTGATAATATAAAATGATGTGTTGTTATATAGCATATGGGAAACGTTTTCGGAGGTAGCAAAGCCCAAAAGGAGGTAGTCAAAATAGAAACAGCCGTAAACGAGGATATAAAGAATGCACCTACACCGACACAGAATGTACAACCGGCACTTAATACATCAGCTGTACCTGCACCTACACCTACACCGAATGTACAACCGGCACTTAATACATCAGATGTACCTACACCGACACCGAATGTACAACCGGCACTTAATACATCAGATGTACCTACACCGACACCGAATGTGTT
>SXGT01478549.1_pt1 | contig 35919 bp, 31 predicted proteins | sample 3176221 | NCBI WGS metagenome assembly SXGT01 (sample SAMN11356862, study PRJNA531348) | freshwater metagenome | isolation source: freshwater sample F1-120 | place: China: Fuxian Lake, Yuxi | collected 2017-12-25 | reverse complement strand
GGTGCGACGGCTGAGCACCTGGATGACCCGACGGATCTCGTCGTCGCGACCGATGACGGGATCGATCTTGCCGTCGCGGGCGCGCTGGGTGAGGTCCTGCCCGTACTTCTCGAGCGCGGCGAACGACTCCTCGGGGTTCTGGCTGGTGACGCGGTGGCTGCCGCGCACCTCCTTCAGCGCCTGCAGCAGCTCCTCGCTGCCCACGCCGAGCCGCTGGTTCATGGCCAGGAGCAGGTGCTCGACCGACAGGAAGTCGTCCTTCAGGTCCTTCTGGTAGGCGGTGGCGTTCTGCACCACGTTGTCGAGCTCGCGGTTCATGCGCGGCTCGCTGCCGCCGTACGCCTTGGGCAGCTTGGCCACGGCCTCGTCGGCCTTGTTGCGCACCATGAGGGGTGCGAGACCCAACTTGGCCAGCACGGCCGGCACGATGGTGTCGGCCTGGCGCATCAGCGCCGCCATCAGGTGATCGGGGGTGAGCTCGGGGTTGCTGAGCGACTTCGCCTGGTCGATGGCCGCGGCGAAGGCCTCGTTGGTCTTCAGGGTCCACTTCTTCGGATCGAACGCCATGCCTGCAGATTACCCCGGCGCAGAAAACTTGCTACGGGTCGTATCAAGATTTTCCAGATCAAGAAATTCGCATCCCGTAGATCAATTTCGACTCAAGAACTGAGGGGTTGTGCCGAACATTCACTCGCCACCAAACGGGGTGGTGTGACAACGAAAGAGGAACAGCAATGAAGATTCCGCGTAAGGTGGTCATCGCCGGTGTGGCGAGCGTGCTGGTGGCGGGTATGGCAGGCGCTTCGGCAGCCAGCCTCGGCATGTTCACCGGCAACTCGCTCGGCTCGGGCGACGATGTCGTCGCCTCGTGCGACACCGACGGCATCGACGTCGGCTACACGACCCAGTACGTCCAGAGCGCCGGCACCAGCCAGGTGACTGCCGTCAACTTCGGCAATGTGGACAACGGCTGCAGCGGCAAGATCGCGACCGTCACGCTGCGCGACGGTGCGGGCACCGTGCTCGCCAGCCAGTCCTCGAACCTGAGCATGGGCGCCGGCACGACCTTCTCGATCAACATCCCGGCGGGCGTGAGCGCGGCTGCGGTCGAGGGCATGTCGCTCGTCATCGCGGGCTGATCAGGACCTTGAACCGTGCAGACAGGGTCGCGGCACTCGGTGCCCCGTGCGCGCCGGACGTTGATCGTCGTCCTGACGATCTCGTTCCTCGCCACGCTCGGGGTGGCCAGTGCCGCGACTCTCGGTCTGCGTCCCGACACCTTGCTGGCCGTGGACAGCAATCAGCGGCCGCCCACGCTGCCGCCGACCACCACCACGACCATCCCGCCCACCACCACGACGACCGCGCCCACCGCCATCGGCTGTGACACGTTCACGACCGGTGGTCCCACGGGGAACAACCTCGACGAGCGCCCGCAGCAGTGCGGGAACGGACTCTGGAACGCCGACTCCGGTGAGTGGACCATCGTCGGCAACGGCCGGGTCCGCACCCGGCACGACGACGCGACGGCCACCATCGAGGTCGGTTCGGCCTTCGTGACGGTGCAGGCCACGGTCGAACACTCCAACGGCGCCAACCGCGCCGGCGGCGTGTCGCTCAGCCACAACGGCTCGCGGCGTGAGCACCTCGCCGCCGTCATCGTCGGCCCCGGCACCCTGCAGATCCGCCTCGTGCGCAACACCAACTACACGGTGCTCGCCAGCGCGGCGATCACCCCCAACGTCTCGCAGGTCGTGCGGTTCACCCGCATCGGCAACAACCTCACGGTGCGCCTGAACGGCACGATCGTGCTCACCTACACCCTCACCGCCGCCCAGGCCTCGCAGGCCACCGGTACGAGGGCCGGCTTGTACCAGGAGGAGGGCACCGCCCTCCGCTACTCGAACTTCTTCGTCACCGCACCCGTTCCATGACCCACACACCATGACCATCGCGATCGAGTCCCCTGCGCACCACGCGCCGCACGTGCACATCACCGCGCACGCCACCGGCAAGCGTCACGTGCTGCACGACGTGCTCGATCTGCTGTTGTTGGGTCTGGTGTGTGTGCTGGCGTGGAACCTGTGGCCCGCCGCGCTGGGCGGCCACACCCGGTTCATCATGGTGACCGGCGCCTCGATGGAGCCGGTGTACCACATCGGCGACTCGCTGGTCGTTCGAGCGATCGACGATCCGCAGATCGGGGACATCATCGTCTTCCGCATCCCCGAGGGTGATCCCGCCGAGGGCAGCTTCGTGGTGCACCGCATCTTCGCCCAGCGCGACGACGGGTCGTTCATGACCAAGGGCGACAACCGGCGCTACGCCGACCCGTGGCACATCATGCCCGAGGACATCGTGGGCAAGCCGACGTGGACCATCCCGCAGTTCGGCCGCCTGCTGCAGATGACCCACAGTCCGTTCTTCATCGGCGGGGCGGCGGGCCTGCTGTGCATGCTGCTGCTGTTGCCCCGCGCCCTACGCGAGCACGAGGAGGACGAGGCGCGCAAGCAGGCCGAGGCCGAGGCTGCCGCCGCGGCGAAGGGCGACGCCGAGCCCGAACTCGTGCCGGAGCCCGAGCCGTCACCGGTGCCGACGAAGCCCGACCGGATGCCGCGTCCCGCAGTGACCCCTGCGCCGGCCACGTTCGTCGCGCACGACATCACCGAGGAGCTCTCGCTCGACGACCTTCACGCCTGGGCAGCGGCCAGCAGCGACGATCGGTAGACCGGCACGCCGCCGGCCTCCAGTCGTCGCACGGCGGCATCGAGCCGCGGCCGGAACGTGTGCCACTGCCGGGCGGCCTGGGGGGTCCACCCCACCTCGGCCAGGCACGCGAGCCGATCGAGCGTGAGCAACTGCACCTCGTCGAACGTGCGCACCTTCTCGGTCCACAGCGGCGCCTCCACGCCGGCGATGCGACGGTCGTCGACACCGGGGACCAGCGCGGCGGGGTCCCAGCCGTAGGCAGCATCGACGTCGATCATGCCCGCCCAGCGACGACCGAGACGATCGTCGGCGTGATGCTTCATGTCGAGATAGGTGTGCGCCGACGGTGACATCACGAACCGGTTGTCGTGCGGGGCGCGGCCCGCGGTCTCGGCCCGCAGCCAGTGCTGCACCAGTGTGTGCGGCTGCAACGGGGCGGCGGTGATCTCCTCCCATCCGATCATCCGCTTGCCCAGCCGCTCCACCTCGCCCTGCAGGAACGTGATGAACGCGACGTAGTCGGCGTGGTCGGTGGAGTGCGCTTCGTCACCGCCGATGTGCAGATGGTCGCCGGGCGTGATGGCCGCCAACGTGCCGAGCACGTCGCCCACGAACCGGCGGGTGAGCGGCAGATCGAGCCGCAGCGTGCTGAACCCCACCTCGATGCCCGTGTAGGGCGCCACCGCCACTTCGCCGGGGTTCAGCCCGGGCACCGAGGCGAGTGCCGCGTTGGTGTGCCCGGGCAGATCGACCTCGGGTACCACGGTCACGAAGTGGCGCTCGGCGTGGGCCACGATGCGTGCCCAGTCGGCCAGCGAGAACCAGCCGCCCGGATCGCCGCCGACGGCCGTGGCGCCACCCACGGCGGTGAGGGCCGGCCAGTCGGGGATCTCGATCCGCCAGCCCTGGTCGTCGGTGAGATGCAGGTGCAGGCGGTTCAGCTTCCACTGCGCGATGCGCTCGATGAACCGCAGCACGTCGTCCACCGTCGATGGGTGGCGCGCCACGTCGAGCATCGCCCCGCGCCACTCGAACCGCGGGGCGTCGACGATGTGCACCGCGGGCAACGCCGGCAGCAGCTGCAACAGGGTGCGGGTGCCGTTCCACACGCCGTGCGCGGTGGCGGCCACGATGCCCACCCCGTCGGTGGCCACGAACAGCTCGTACCCCTCGGCGCCGAGGTCGGCGCGGCCGGGATGCACCTGCAGGGCGATGCCGTCGCCCGTCGACACCACGTCGGGCCGATGCCCGAGCGCGTCGCCGAGCTCGTCGGCCAGCTGCGCAGCGATGCGCTGCACCACCGGGTCGTCACCCGCGACCACACAGGTGTCGGTGGCGATCTCGAACCGGCCGTCGTGCCATTCGACCTGGCGGGGCAGCGGGACGAGCGGCAGATCGGTGCGATCGGTGACCATGTGCCGAGCGTAGGACGTTCGGCCCTAGGACCGATCGCCTGCGGCGAGGTATCACCGAGACAGGTTCACAGGACCGTCGGCAGTGCCCCGAACGCGAGGGCCTGTGTGCGGAGCGGCGAGGGCGTCATCGGGGGCGCCCTCGCCGCACTTTTCCGCTCGTACTGTCAGGCCGTTTCCTTGAGGCCGTTCATCACGCCGTACATGGCCTGCACCAGGGCGATGGCCACGAAGCCCACGATGAGACCGACGAACACGATCATCAGCGGCTCGAACATCGTGGTGAACTTCTTGATGCGGCTCTCGAGCTCACGGTCGAAGTAGAGGCTGGCCACCTCGAGCTGCTCGTCGAGCGTGCCCGTCTCCTCGCCCACCTTGAACATCTGGCGGGCGGCACCCGGGAACAGCTCGGTGCGAGCCAGCGGCTTGGCGAAGCCACCGCCCTCCATCATCTCGAGCTGGGCCTCCACCAACCGCTCGCGGAACACCACGTTGCTCGTGGCCTCCGTGGTCGTCTTCATGGCATCGGGCAGCGGCACGCCGGCCTTCACCATGGCGCCGAGGATGCGGCAGAAGCGTTCGAGGATGGAGTACTCCATGATCCCGCGGATGATCGGGAGCTTGAGGACCAGATGGTCCTTGAAATCCCTGCCCGCCGGCGACTTGAACATCCACACCATCCACGCGGTGAACAGGCCACCGATCGTGAACGGGATGTACCAGAGGCTGCTGAACAAGGTGGCGACGAAGAGCAGGGCCCGTGTGGCGAAGGGCAGGTCTGCGTCGAGTTCCTCGAACAGCGGCTTGAACTGTGGAAGCACGTAGCCGGCGAGCACGGCGACCGTGAACACGGCGAGCACCATGACGACGCCCGGGTACGAGAGCGCCGAGACCACCTTCGAACGGGTCTCGAGTTCACGCTCCAGGTAACCGGCGAGGTTCTCGAGGGTCTCGTCGAGCTTGCCGGTGAGCTCGGCGGAACCGAGGATGCCGATGTAGTACATCGGAAACGCCTCAGGGTGCTTGGCAGCTGCGCCGGAGAGGGTGCCGCCGTTGCGGACCTCCTCCACCATGTGCGAGATGGTGCGCTGCAGGGCCACGTCGGTGGTCTCGTCACCGATGATCTCCATCGCCTCGGTGAGGGGGATGCCGGCCTTCACGAAGACGGCGAGCTGACGCGTGAAGTGCATCAACTCCTTCTTCTTCACCTTCTCCTTGGTGAGCTCCAGCGAGAGCGCGCCGCGCTTCTCCTCGATCTTCACCGGATACAGGCTCTGGTCGAGCAGGTGTGCTCGTGCTTCGCCGATCGTGTCGGCCTTGGTGACACCTTCCACGGACGCACCATTGGCGTCGATGGCGGCGTAGGCGAACCTGGGCATGATGGGCTCCTAGCTGGCGAAGAGAGTGCGGACGACTTCGGGGATGGTGGTGACGTCGTTCTCGACGAGCGCCATGGCTTCGCGCAGCATCGTGCGCATGCCCTGGGCGACGGCGAGTCGACGGAGTTCTTCGGTGGTGGCCCAACCGACGATGAGTCGGCGGAGCTCGGGGGTGATGCGCAGCAGCTCGTACACGCCGATGCGGTCGCGGTACCCGGTGCCGGCGCAGAAGTTGCAGCCGGCGCCGCGGTAGAAGGTGCTCTTCTCGCTGCCGCCGCTGTGCTGACGGAACACGGCCAGCTCGTCGGCGCCCGGGGTGTAGGGCTCCTTGCAGGAGTCGCACACTCGGCGGAGCAGACGCTGACCGATGACGCCCACCACCGACGAGGCGATGAGGAAGGCCTCGATGCCCATGTCGAGGAAGCGGTGCAGTGCGGCCACGCTGTCGGTGCCGTGCAGCGACGACAGCACGAGGTGACCGGTGAGGGCCGACTGCACGGCGATGCGTGCGGTGTCGGCGTCACGGATCTCACCCACGAGGATGACGTCGGGGTCCTGACGGAGGATGGCCTTCAGACCGGTGGCGAACGTGAGGCCCGCCTGGTCGTTGGTCTGGATCTGGTTGATGCCCGGGAACACGTACTCGACCGGGTCCTCGACCGTGGTGATGTTCTTGCCCGCCGAGTTCACCTCGAGCAGCGAGGCGTACAGGGTGGTGGTCTTGCCGGCGCCGGTGGGGCCGGCGCAGATGACCATGCCGAACGGCGAGTGGATCATCTTCGAGTAGTGCAGGTACGTCTCGCGGGGGAAGCCCAGCTCCGACAGACCGATCATCGACCTCGACTTGTCGAGGATTCGCATCACGATCTTCTCGCCGAACACCGTGGCCACGCTGGCCACGCGGACGTCGACGTCCTTGCCGTCGATGGTGGTGGAGAACTGGCCGTCCTGCGGGCGCCGCTTCTCCACGATGTTCATGCCCGACATGATCTTCAGACGGCTCGTCAGTGCGGCGTGCACACCGTGGGGCAGGCTGAACGCCTCGACGAGGTGACCGTCGATGCGGAACCGCACGCGCACCTTGTCGTCGAGCGGTTCGATGTGGATGTCGGACGTACGGTCGCGCATCGCCTGGCTGACGATGCGGTTCACGAGCTGGATGACCGGGGCCTGGTCGTCGAGGCTCACCTCGGCGGCCTGTGCGGCCAGCTTCGCCTGGTCGTCCTGGAGGTCGATCGACGACACGATGCGGTCGATGTCGGCATCGGCGCGGTACATCGCGTCGATGAACGTGCGCACCGTGACCGGGTCGGCGATGAAGTACTTGACCGGTCGCTTGGCCTCGGCCTCGATGGCCTGCTTGCGGCTCGGTGACGGGTCGGAGAGCAGCACGATCAGCGTGTCGCCCTCGGCGGCCACGGCCAGCGCGCACTGCTTGCGGACGAGGGCTTCGGGGAAGATGCCCTTGATCTCGTCGGAGATGACGATGTTCTTGGTGTCGACGGCCGGGATGCCGGTGGCGGCCGAGACGGCCAGGGCCACCTCGTTGCGACCCACGGTCCAACGGCTCATCACCATGTCCTGGAAGGCGAGCAGGTCGCCGTTCGCCTGGGCGAGCCCTTCGGCGAGGTGCTCGGCCGAGAGGTGGCCGGCCTCGACGAGGGCCTGACCCACCTTCATGCATTCGGCCGCGGCTTCACCCTCGGGGGGTGCGACGCCTTGGTCCTTTTTTCCTGTGAAGAGTGCCATGTTGCCCGTCTCCCGCTACGGAGGGCTCGTCAGTCGGTCGTCAGAACGACGACAGACTGTGTTCGGATGAGGTGGTCGGGTCGCTCGCCGGGACCCCGGCGTGGGATCCGGTGTCGAGCGAGGTGCTCGGGATCCCGTTGGGGCTGGGCAGTGCGCCCGGGCGTGCGTTCGGATCGGACTTGCGGACGAACTGGTCGGGGTTGAGCTCGACGATCGCTCGCTCGAGTTCTTCCAGACGCTCCAACTGCACTGCGGCGCTGACGTCCATCTCGTCGGCCAGTTGGGCTTCGATCTCGGCCATGCGCAGCGTGGCCTTGTCGATCTTCTCGTCGGTGGTGGCGGCCATGCGATCCAGTTCGATCCGGACCAGCATCGCCTCGCCGACGGCGGCCGACAGCTGTTCGCGCACCTCGTTGATCGCCTTCTCGTCCACCTTCGCCACCTGGGCGGTGAGTGCGTCGAGGCGGTCGTTGGCCTCGTAGAAGCGGTTCTCGAGCTCGAGCATGCGCTGCGACAGGGCACCGATGGCGTCGTCGAAACCGGCGCCGATGCGACCGACCGTGGCCTCGAGGTGTGCCAGCTTGGTGCCGTTCGCCTCGTTGATGCGGTCTTCCATGGCGAGCATGCGGTCGGTGACCTTGTGCTCGGTGAAGTCGATGCGCTGGGTGGTCATCGTCGCGTGCTCGGTGAGCTGGCGCTGCACCTCGGGGCCGACGGCCTCGAGGGTGGACCGCACGAACGCGAGGCGCTCCTCGACCGCAGTGGCGAGGGCCTGGTTGCCCTCGTCCATGCGCTTGGCAAGGGCGATGGTGGTGTCGTTCACGTGCTGCACGAGCGCCGAGGCCTGCTCGTCGAAGCGGCGGGTGGCCTTGTGCAGCTCGTCGATGCGAGCGTGGGCGGCGGCGCTCTGCTGGTCGATCTGATCGCGCAGGTTGGCCAGCTCCACCGGGTCGACGTTGCCGCCCTCCGTGAGGGCCGGCATCTCCATCATCCGGTTCTCCACCTCGGCGAGGCGGCGGTGCTGGTGCTGTGCGAAATCGGCCAGGCGGTCCTCGAGGGCGGTCTGCAACGCCTTCTGGTACGCCTCGCTGCTCTGCTGGCCACTCTCGAGCTGTCGCCCGACGGCGGCGATCTGTGCCGAGAACTCCTGGCGGAGCTCGGTCTTGGTGTGTTCCACCTGCTGCGTCATCGCAGCGGCGAACTGTTCGAGCTGTCGCTCGACCACGGCCGCGATGGTGGTCGCGAGCACTTCGGTCATCGATGCCGACAGTCCGTTGTTGTTCGACTCGGGCGCGCTCATCGCCGGCCCTCCGGGTTTCCTGCCTGCCCCATGCGGGGTTGCTGCTCCTTCGCCACGCAGTGGTATCGGCGCGTCTTGCACAATCCTTTACAGATTGATCGCGGCTACGGTGCGGGCGATGCAGGTCCACCTCATCGACGGCACCTACGAGCTGTTCCGCCAGCACTTCGGCATGGTGATGCGCCACGGCGACCCGGGTCCGAACGATGCCGCGATCGGGGTGGTGAACAGCACGTTGCAGCTGGTGCAGAAGGGTGCCACCCATGTCGGAGTGGCCAGCGACCACGTGATCGAGAGCTTCCGCAACGACCTGTACGCCGGGTACAAGAACGGCGACGGCATGGATCCCGTGCTGCTGGCGCAGATCCCCGTGATGGAGGAGTTGTGCGTCGCCGCCGGTTTCACCACGTGGGCGATGGTGCAGTGGGAGGCCGACGACGCCCTCGGTGCCGCCGCGAAGGTGGCCGAGGCCGATCCCCGGGTGGAGCAGGTGCGCATCGTCACCCCTGACAAGGACCTCGGCCAGTGCGTGCGCGGCACCAGGGTGGTGCAGTACGACCGCCGGAAGGACGAAGTGGTCGACGAGGACGCCGTGACCGCCAAGTTCGGTGTGCCGCCGTCGTCGATCGCCGACTATCTCGCCCTCGTGGGCGACTCGGCCGACGGCTACCCGGGCCTCGCCGGATGGGGCGCGAAGAGCGCCGCCGCCGTGCTGTCGAAGTTCGGCACCATCGAGGCCGTCCCGGCCGACGCCGCCGACTGGGGGCTGCCGCTGCGTGGCGCCGACAAGCTGGCGCGCACGCTGCGCGAGCAGATGGACGACGCGCTGCTGTTCAAGGTGATCGCCACGGTGGCGCTCGACGTGCCGGTGGGCACGGTCGACGACTGGGAGTGGCGTGGCCCCACACCGGGCTTCCGGGCGCTCGCCGAGTCGCTGGGGGCGCCGCAGTTGGCCGACCGGGCCGAGAAGCTGGCCCGAAAACTGGCACCACCCGCCGGCTGAGGTGACGGCCAGGTGGCCTGCGGCACACGAGCGGCACCGTTGAAGGCTGCTACCTCCCGGTCCTGACCTGATTCCCGGACGCACGTCGCACAGGGCCCGACCGTCACCTCACCCGACGGGTGATGACGGCATCGTATCGGCTTCGCGTCGCTGGCGACATTCCCTGCCGCGACCGCTACCCTTTCCGACCGTCCCGGGAGGGGTGCGAGAGCGGCCGAATCGGCACGCTTGGAAAGCGTGTGAAGGGCAACCTTCCGTGGGTTCGACTCCCACCCCCTCCGCCACGTGTGGGCACGGAATGTTGCGCCCGGCGCAACATTCCGTGCCCGCGTGCACGACCCAGGCGGTCGTTACGATGCGGCCCATGCCCGCCGTCGACGATGCTGCCGCGATGCGCCTCGCCCTCGAGGAAGCCGTCGCGGCCGAGACCCACGGCGACGTGCCCATCGGTGCCGTGGTGGTGCGCGACGGCGAGGTGATCGCCCGGCGACACAACGAGCGTGAGCTGTCGGGTGACCCCACGGCCCATGCCGAAGTGCTGGCATTGCGCGATGCAGCGGCGGTGGTGGGCCACTGGCGCCTGCTCGACTGCACGCTGTACGTCACGCTCGAACCGTGCGTGATGTGCGCCGGCGCGTTGGTGAACGCCCGCATCGGGCGGGTGGTCTACGGGGCCGCCGACCCGAAGGCCGGCGCCGTGGCCAGCCTGTACGAGGTGTGCGCCGACGAACGCCTCAACCACCGGCCGCCCGTGTCACACGGGGTGCTGGCCGACGAATGTGGCGCGTTGCTGAAAGCGTTCTTCGCCGCCCGCCGCCGCTGAGCGAACTCAGTGGTCGATGCTGGCCAGGGCGCGGCGGACCGCGTCGGCGACCTCGTCCTTGATGGAACCCGACATCAGGGCGTCCATGGCGGCCGGGGCCAATCCGATCGGGGTGGCATCGGGCGCCACCGGGGTCGGGTCGGGGTCGACCGCGGCCTCGTGGTGCTCCACGACGTCGGTCTCCTCGGGCACGAACGGCCGTGGCGCGGCAGCGGCCGGATCGACCACGGGTACCTCCGACGACGGCAGGCCGACGACCGGCAGTTCCATCGACGGCATCGCCACCGGGGTGGGATCCATCATCGGGCGCGGCATCGGTGCCGTGGGGGTGGGGTCCACCGGCGGCGGCATCTTCACCTCGGCGGTGATGGGCGGCGGTGCGAGTTGGGGTCGCGGCCGCGGGGCCGGGGCGGGGGTGACCTCGGCCTCCGGATCGGCCGCGGCCGGGGTGTCCACCAGATGGGTGATCACCTCGACGCGGGTGGGCAGCCAGCGGTCGAGACCGCTCGGGTGCCGCTGGTACATCTTCATCTTCCACGCGGCCACCTCGGTGTCGGCCACGTGGGTGAGCACGTCGTCGGTCATCAGCTCGACGCACAGCTCCACGGCCTCACGGTCGATGGTCTCGTCGCGCTCGAACATCCGCCCGAGGTGCTCGACGCCGCTCACCTGGAGTGTTGCCTTGTGCATTTGCTCCCTGGTGATCACGCCCTCGACGAGGAGGCGGACACCGAGGCCACCATCGGTGGTGCGTTCGGCGAAGTACACCTGGCCGTCGCGCAGGTACACGTGGGTGGGAGGGGTGGTCTCGAGCACCAGGAGCCCCGTCAGGTAGCGACGGCGCGCGGCCTCGATCACCTGCCATGCGGGGCGCGAGCCGGTGCCGGCGCCGTTGTCGAACAGGTCCACTTGCATCACCAGGTTTTCGGCACGACCTGACGAGACCTTGAGGATTCTGCTGCGCCGGTGTCGCGTCCGCCGGATGCCGCTAACCTGCCGCCCCGGAAGGGTGCCCGAGCGGCCAAAGGGACACGCCTCGAAAGCGTGCGAGGTGAAAGCCTCCGTGGGTTCAAATCCCACCCCTTCCGCCAGGTGCTCACCGCCCGCCTCGCACGTCGAGCGGGCGGTGTGCCCGTTTTCGGCCACCTACACTCGCCGCCCATGGCTGCCGACCCGTTCGCCGACGATCTCGACCGTGAGGCGGGGCTGGCCATCGCCGAACGGCTGCGCCTGCATCCGCTGCCGCACGAGGGTGGCCTGTTCCGCGAGACGCATCGCGACGACCATTCATCGGCGATCTACTTCATGCTCATCGACCCGATGGTGTCGGCGTTGCACCGCCTGCAGGGCGACGAGATCTATCACTGGTACGCCGGGGCACCGTTGGAGCTGTTGCTGCTGCATCCCGACGGTCGGGTGGAACAGCCGGTGCTCGGCCCCGATGTGGCGATCGGTCAGCAGCCGCAGGTGCGCGTGCCGAGAGGCGTGTGGCAGGGGTCGGCCTCGGCGGGTGGCTGGACACTGGTGGGCACCACGATGGCCCCGCCGTTCGACTGGCGAGGCTTCGAACTCGGCCGAGTCGACGACCTGTTGGCCCGCTACCCGCGAGTGGCGCACCGCATCCGGGCGCTGCTGCCGGAAGGGTGACGGGTCAGTTGCACTCGGTGCCGTCGTCGGGCGCAGCACCGGTGGGGTCGAGCAGGTAGGCGTCGATCACGTCGCCGCTGCACGAACCCGGCAGGTACCCGGTGTGGCCCTCGGCGTCGACGATGACCAGCCGGCCGTCCTCGAGCGCGGCGGCCATGGCTCGCGACGACTCGAGCGGCGTGGCCGGGTCGCCGGTGGTGCCCATCACCAGGATGGGTCCGGCACCCGCACCGGTGACGCTCACGACCGGCTCCTCGGTGGGCGGGAAGAACGTGCAGAAGTAGCTGCCGGTGGTGCCGGGCGAGAACCGCGGCGCCGCCTCGGCGAACTGCGCGGCCGTGGCGTCGTCCTCCTCCACGGTGAGCCGCTCGGGCATGTCCATGCACGAGATCACCTGGAACGCCTCGAGCGAGTTGTCCCATGTGCCGTCGGCCTGGCGGGCGTAGTACTGGTCGAACAGGTCGAGCAGTCCGGCCCCGTCGCCCTGCTCGGCGGCCGCGAGTCCGGCTTCCAGTGACGGCCAGAGCTGGTCGCTGTACATGGCCTGCGCTGTGGCGGTGATGGCCATGCTGCGGGTGAGGTCGGGCCGACCGTCGGTGGTGGGGATGGGCTGCTCGTCGAGATCGGCCATCAGCGCGTCGAACGCGGCCTCGGCGTCGCCGTCGTGGTGGAAGGCACAGGTGGGGTCGCCGCTGCATCGGGCGAGGAAGTTGGTGAGCGCGAGTTCGAACCCGGCCGATTGCTGCAGGCCCGACTCGACGAAGTCGGCGTTCGGGTCGGCGGCGCCGTCGAGCACGGCGGCGCGCACGGTGTCGGGGAACAGGGTGGCCCACACAGCGCCAAGCTCACTGCCGTAGCTGAACCCGAAGTAGCTGATGCGGTCCTCGCCGAGTGCCTGCCGAATGGCGTCCATGTCGCGGGCCGAGTTGTTCGTACCGATGTGTTGCAGGATGTCGGCGTTCTGGCCAATGCACCGCTCGGTGAACTCCTGCGCGAGGTCGATGATCTGCTGGCGCTCGGCGTCGTCGTCGGGGGTGATGTCGTAGCCGGTGTAGTAGCGGTCGTAGTCGTCGATGCAGTCGAGCGCCGGTTCGGAGAGGCCGGTGCCGCGTGGGTCCCAGGCCACGATGTCGAACGAGTCGAGCAGCGCCTTGCTGTAGATCTGATCGGCGAACACCGCGAGGTCGGTGCCGCCGAAGCCGGGGCCGCCGGGGTTCACCAGCAGGCTGCCGGTGCGCGAGTCGGCCGGCGCCAGGTGGCGGGCGAGGTACAGCTGGAACGAACCCTTCGACGGGTCGTCCTGGTCGACCGGCACCTCCAGCACGCCGGTCTCGATGCTCGGGTCGTCGGGGTCGGCGCGCCACTCGATGGTGGCGGTGGCGCCGCCGCCGTCGGACGTGTCGGTGGACGTGTCGGGTGCCTGGCCGGTGGTGCCGGGCTCGTCGGTGGACGTGCCGCTGGTGACCGACGACCCGCTGCTGCACGCAGCGACGGCGGTGAGTGCGGCGAGCAGAAGGAGGGGACGACCGCGCATGCACGCAGGCTAGGTCACGTGCAATCGATCTCGTCGTCCAGCGGGGCGTCGGGGTCGAGCAGGTACGCGTCGACCACGTCGTTGCCGCATCGGTTCACGCCGTAGCCGGTGTGTTGATCGGCGGCCACCACCACCAGGTGGCCGTCCTCCAACGCCTGGGCCATGCGTCGGGTGCTGTCGAGCGGTGTCGCCGGATCGCCCGTGGTGCCCATCACCAGGATCGGCCCGGCGCCGGCGCCGGTGATGGTGACGCTGGGTGCGGGGCCGTCGAGCCACTTGGAGCAGATGGTCAACTCGCCCAACCAACTGCGGCCCAGTCGCGGTGCTGCCGCCGCCAACTCCGCCTCGCGTGCGAACAACTCGTCGGGCCCGGTGGAGCCCGGGTCGTCGAGGCAGCTGATCGCGAAGTAGGCCTCGAGGCCGTCGTCCCACTCGCCGTCGAAGTAGCCGTAGTACAGGTCGTACAGCTCCACGATCGCGGTGCCGTCGCCGTCCTGCAGATCGGCGAGCGCTTGCTCGAGTTCGGGCCACATCGCACGGTCGTACATCGACTGGGCGATGGCGGTGACCAACACGCCGTCGGTGACCTTCGGGCGGTCGGGATCGTCGCCGGCGATGGGCGTGGCCTCGAGGGTGGCATGCACCTCGTCGAACGCGCCCTCCGCGTCGCCGTCGTTGTGGAACGCGCACGCCGGGTCGGCGCTGCACTGCGCGAGGAAGGTGGTGAACGCCGCTTCGAACCCCGCGGCCTGTTGCACGTTCTGGTCGAAGTACCCGACGGTGGGGTCGACCGCGCCGTCGAGCACGGCGGCGCGCACCGTGTCGGGGAACATCGTCGCCCAGGTGGCACCGAGCTCGCTGCCGTAGCTGAACCCGAAGTAGCTGATCTGCTCCTCCTGCAGTGCGGCGCGGATGGCATTCATGTCGCGGGCGGAGTCGGCCGTGCTGAGGTGCGGGAGGAGCAGCAGGTTCTTGCGGCGGCACTGCTCGACGAACTCGCCGGCGCCCTCCACCAGCGCCGTGCGCTCCTCGGCGGTGTCGGGCGACGAGTCGAGCGCGAAGTACGCGTCGTAGTCGTCGATGCAGTCGACGTACGGCTCGCTGTACCCGGTGCCACGCGGGTCCCAGCCGATGATGTCGAACCGGTCGAGGATGTCCTGGCCGTAGATCCTCTCGGCGTCGTAGGCCAGACCGCTGCCGCCGAAGCCGGGCCCACCCGGGTTCACCAGCAGCGTGCCGATGCGCCGATCGGGATCGACCGCGCGGTGCCGCACCACGTACAGGCTGATCGTGTCACCGTCGGGCTCGTTCCAGTCGAGGGGCACCTCGAGGTACCCGTCCTCCAGGCCGTCACCGAAGGGCTCCCAGTCGAACAGCTCGTCGCCGGGCAGCGGCGGCAGATCGGGTCGGGTGTCGTCGGGGAAGTCGGGGAATCCGGGGTCGGTGGTGGCGGGTGGTTCGGTGATGTCGACGCTCTCGGGTGGCCCGAGTGCCACCCCGTCGATGGTGCCGCGCGTGCCGCGGCCTTCGTTCGCGCCCTCGTCGATGCCGTCGCCGCAGGCGACCAGCAACGCACTGCACGTCACGAGGAGGAGGGCGATGCGGCGCACCGGCTCATCGTAGGAGGTCGGCCGTATCCTCGTTCGCATGCGGATGGGTCCCCACATGATGATGCCCGGCGATGCCGAGGCGGTGAAGGGCAAGCGTCTGCAGCGTCGTTCGCTCGGCCGTGCCTGGCAGTTCGCCCGGCCGTACAAGTCGATGATCTTCCTGTTCCTCGCGGCCATCGTGGCGGCCGCGCTGGTGGAGCTGGTGGCACCGTTCGCATTCCGCCGCATCATCGACGTGGCCATTCCCGAGAGCGACCGCGGCGCCATCGTGATGCTGGCCTCGCTGGTGGTGGCTGCCGCGCTGGTCGACGCCGGCCTCGCCATCGTGCAGCGTTGGTGCAGCGCGCGCATCGGTGAGGGTCTCATCTACGACCTCCGTGTCGCGTTGTTCGCGAAGGTGCAGCGCATGCCGGTGGCGTTCTTCACGCGCACCCAGACGGGCGCACTCACCAGCCGTCTCAACAACGACGTGGTCGGCGCACAGACCGCCGTCACCAGCACGCTCGGCAGCGTGGTGAGCAACGTCGTGGTGCTGGTCACCACGCTCGCGGCGATGGCGGCGCTCGAATGGCGGCTCACGCTGCTCGCGTTGGTGGTGCTGCCGATGTTCATCATCCCCGCCAAGCGGGTGGGTCGCCGCCTGCAGGACATCCAGCGCCAGAACATGGCCACCAACGCCGAGATGAACAACCAGATGGCCGAGCGGTTCAACGTGGCCGGTGCGCTGCTGGTGAAGCTGTTCGGCCGTCAGACCGACGAGGTCGACATGTTCTCCGGTCGTGCGGCGAAGGTGCGCGACACCGGCGTGCGCGCAGCGATGTACGGCCGGGTGTTCTTCGTGGCGCTCGGCCTGGTGGGTGCACTCGGCGCGGCCGCCATCTACGGCGTCGGCGCCCTGCTGGTGGTCGACGGCGACATCAGCCCCGGCACGCTGGTGGCGCTGGCCGCACTGGTCACCCGGGTGTACCAACCGCTCACCGGTCTCACCAACGCCCGTGTCGATCTGATGACCGCGATGGTGAGCTTCGAGCGGGTGTTCGAGGTGCTCGACGCCCCCGAGAACATCCAGGACCGTCCGGGTGCCATCGACCTCGTCGACCCCACCGGTCTGGTGGAGTTCCGCGACGTGTGGTTCCGCTATCCGGCCGCGGCCGATGTGACGGTGCGGTCGCTCGAGGCCCCCAACGCGCTCGGCGGCACCGACCCCGATCGCGACGTGCTGCAGGGCGTGTCGTTGGTGGTGCGACCCGGCGAGACCGTGGCGCTCGTGGGTTCCTCGGGCTCCGGCAAGACCACGCTGTCGGGCCTCATCCCGCGGCTGTACGACGTCACCGGTGGCGCGGTGCTGCTCGACGGCCACGACGTGCGCGACCTCACCCAGCACAGCCTGCGTGAAGCCATCGGCGTGGTGAGCCAGGACCCGCACCTGTTCCACGACTCCATCGGTGCCAACCTGCGCTACGCGAAGCCCGACGCCACCATCGCCGAGCTCGACGCGGCGTGCCGCGGTGCGCGCATCCACGACATGATCGCCGACCTGCCCGACGGGTACGACACGGTGGTGGGCGAGCGCGGCTACCGCATGTCGGGCGGCGAGAAGCAGCGCCTGGCCATCGCCCGCCTGCTGCTGAAGAACCCGGCCGTGATGATCCTCGACGAGGCCACGAGCCACCTCGACAACGAGAACGAGGCGGCGGTGCAGGCGGCGCTCGAGGGCGCGCTCGAGGGGCGCACTGCGCTGGTGATCGCCCACCGCCTGTCCACCATTCGCGACGCCGACCGCATCGTGGTGCTCGACAACGGTCGCGTGGTGGAGACCGGCACCCACGACGAGCTGCTGCGCCTCGACGGTGCCTACGCCGCCCAGGTGCGCGCCGGCGACGCCGTCCTCGACTGACCCCCACCGTCGCCCTGCCAGGCATCTGGGCGTGATTCTTCCCAGTTCGGCTTCTGGCAGGGATTCGTCCCGGAAACCGGGACGGATCGGCGCCAGATCGGCGCGGCGGGAACTCTGTCACACCCCTCTGGTTGGGTGACCGGCATGGAGATCCTGCTGGTGGTGTTGCTGGTCGCGGCCGTGGCTGCGCTCGTCTGGGTGCTGGCCACCCGTCCCCGTGCCGTGCCCGGTGCCGAGGCCGTGCCCACTGCGCTGCCGCCGGCCACCGAGGCCGAGCTGCGTCGTCTGCACGAGGCCGTGCAGCGCCTGGGCCAGTACACGGCACAGCAGTTCGGCGAGATCGACCGCTCGATGCGCACCCAGGCCGAGGTCACGCATGCGCTGTACGGCACCACCAACAGCCTGCGCGAAGCACTCGCCCACACCAACGCTCGCGGCCAGTGGGGTGAGCGCATGGCCGACGACGTGCTCCGGCTGGCCGGGCTGTTGCCCAACGTCAACTACCAGAAGCACACCGCCGTGTCGGGCGACGGTCGGGTCATTCCCGACTTCACGTTCTTCATGCCCGACCAGCACGTGATGTTCATGGACGTGAAGTTCCCGATCGACTCGTACCTCGCCTCGTTGCAGGCCACCACCGAGGCCGAACGCACCGCGCACCGTGAGGCGTTCCTGCGTGCCGTGCGGGGCCACGTGAAGGAGCTCGCCCGCCGTGACTACGCGCAGGTCGACGCTCGACCCGCGGTCGACAACGTGCTGATGTTCGTACCCAACGAGTCCATCGTCGGGTTCATCCACGAGCATGCGCCGCAACTGGTCGACGAGGCGATGCGCGAACGGGTGGTGCTGTGCTCGCCGCTCACCCTGTTCGCGTTCCTGGGCGTCATCCGCCAGGCGTTCGACAACTTCCGGCTCGAGCAGACCAGTCGCGAGATGCTCGCCCTGCTCGGGCAGTTCGCCGCCCAGTGGAGCAAGTACCAGGGCCAGGTCGAGAAGGTGAAGAAGCAGCTCGACACGTTGGTGAACGGCGTCGACGAACTGGCCGGCCCCCGACGGCGCCAGCTCGAGCGTCCGCTGCAGCGACTCGAGGCGCTCCGCCAGGAACGGCACATCAAGGTCGACACCGCCCTCGACACCGGACTCGACACCGGGTCCGAGGCAGGGCTGCTGGCGTAGCCTCTGGCCGATGAACACCCCGCGCACGCTGCACCCGACGGCCACCGACACCGTGGCCATCCGCTCCGTCATCGGGGCCGCGTTCGCCGACGACCCGATGATGCAGTGGGTGTTCCGTGGGGTCACGATGCCCGAGCAGGCCATCGCCGCGTGGGTGGGTCTGTTCGTCGATGCGTTCGCCGGTGGCGGTGTGGTCGACGTGGTGCCCGACGAAGAAGGCGGGTTCGCCGGCGTGGCGCTGTGGCGCACGGGTGCCGGATCCTTGCCGTTTCCCGAACTGCCCAACCTGGGCGGGTTGATGGTGGCCTTCCTCGGCGCCGAACGCGCCACGGCGGTGGGCACCGGGCTGGGCGCGTTCGCGGCCAACAAGCCCGAGCCGCCGTTCCACTACCTGCAGTTCCTCGCGGTGCACCCGGCGCACCAGGGGCAGGGCATCGGCGCGCAGTTGGTCCGGTTCGGTCAGCAACGCGCTGCCGCCGAGGGCCAGGGCGTGTACCTCGAGTCCACCAACGCTCGGAACCTCACCTTCTACTCGTCGGTGGGGTTCACCTCGCTCGGCGACTTCACCCTGCAGCCCGACGGCCCGCCTGCCTTCCGCCTGTGGTGGCAACCATGAGCCAGGGTGCGCTCGCGTTCGAGCCCGAGGAGGAACTCGACCCCACGTACTCGGTGTCCGAGCTGGCCGACGCCATCAACGGCGTGCTCCGGTCGCAGTTCGACGGCGGCGTGTGGGTGCGTGGTGAGATCCAGGGATGGAACGAGCGCGGCCCGCACGCCTACTTCCGGTTGGTGGAGGTCACCGACACCGGCAAGGCCGTGGTGAGCGTGCAGTTCTTCGCGCCGCAGCGCAACAAGCTGCGCTCGCTGCTGCTGAAGAACGGGCTGCACCTGGCCGACGGGCTGAAGGTGCGCATCCACGGCCATCTCGACTTCTTCGCGGGCGGCGGCACCCTGGGTCTGAAGATGAGCGGCATCGACCCGCGCTTCACGCTCGGCGAACTGGCCCTGCAGCGCGACGACGTGCTGCGCCGATTGGGCGAGGCGGGCCTGCTCGAGCGCAACCGGTCGCTGGCACTGTCGTTGGCGCCGTTGCGCATCGGCGTGGTCACCAGCCGCGACAGTGCCGCGTGGGCCGACTTCGTGCACGAGATCGAGCGCAGTGGCCTGGCGTTCGTGCTGCGCCTCGTCGACGTGCGCGTGCAGGGCGCCACGGCGGTGCCCGAGATCACCGGCGCGTTGCGCGAGCTCGGTCGACAGCCCGACCTCGACGCGCTCGTGCTCATCCGGGGTGGTGGCAGCCGCAGCGAGCTGGCCACGTTCGACGCCGAGCCCATCGCGATGGCCGTCGCCATGTCGCCGTTGCCCGTGTTCACCGGCCTCGGTCACGAGATCGACCGCAGCGTCGCCGACGAGGTGGCGTACGCCGCGCTGAAGACCCCCACTGCGTGTGCCGCGGCGTTGGTGGAGCGCGTCGCCGGGTTCCTGCAGCGCACCGACGCGGTGTGGTCGCGCATCCGCCACCTCGCCGACCTTGGTGTGCAGCAGTCCAGCGCCGAGCTGGCCTCGCTGGCCGAGGGGTTGCGCCACCAAGTGCTCACCGCGGTGTCGCGCAGCGACGACCGGTTGGCCGGTCGGTCGCAGCGGGTGGGGCTCGCGGCGCAGCGCGCGCTGCAGCAGGCCGAGCAGCGAGCCGCCACCTCGGCTGCCGCACTGCGCCGGGTGCCGCAACGGCTCGATCACGAGCAGCGCCACCTGGAGGGCATCGCCCAACGGGTGCGCCTGCTCGACCCGGCCACCACCATGGCCCGCGGGTGGACCATCACCCGCACCACCGACGGCCGTACCGTGCGGTCGGCCGCCGATCTGCAGCCGGGCGACCGGCTCGTCACCACGTTCGCCACGGGCACGGCCACCAGCCGTGTGGAGGAGACCTCATCATGACCACCCCCGAGTCCGCCCCGGTGGCCGCCGGTTACGCCGAGGCCCTCGCCGAACTCGACGACATCCTGGCCCAGCTCGAGCGCGCCGATGTCGACGTCGACGTGCTGGCCCAGCAGGTCCAGCGCGCCGCCACCCTCATCGCGTTCTGCCGCGACCGCATCGGCACCGCCAAGCTGCAGATCGAGGAAGCCGTCGCCGGTCTCGGCGACCCTGCCTGAGGCCGCGCGTCCTCGCTTTCCCCCTAGTCTGCCCCTCGTGACCACGGCCGTGCCCCCCTCGCTCACTGTGATCGCCACGCGGGTGCAGGACCGGCTGCGCGAGTTCCTCGCCCCCGAGGAGGCCCGCTGGTCGGCGTTCGACGACGACCTTGCCGAGCCCGTGCGCGAGATCGGCCGGCTGGTGCTGGTGGGTGGCAAGCGGCTGCGGCCGGCGTTCTGCCACTGGGGTTTCGTCGGCGCGGGCGGCGACCCCGACGACCAGCGAGTGGTCGACGCGGGCGCGGCGTTCGAGCTGATGCACGCGTTCGCGTTGTTCCACGACGACGTGATGGACGATGCGGCCAGCCGTCGTGGCGACCCCACCACCCACACCGTGTTCGCCGGGTACCACCAAGAGCACGGGTGGGCCGGCGAGTCGCGTCGCTTCGGCGAGGGCGTGGCCATCCTGGTGGGCGACCTCGCGTTCGTGTACGCCGACCAGCTCATGGCCGAGGCTGGTCCGGCGGCGTGGCGCATCTGGAACGAACTGCGCATCGAGCTCAACGTCGGACAGGTGCTCGACATCGTGGGCAGCGTGCGCAACGAGCGGCGCCGCCACAAGGCCGAGCTGATCTGCCGGTACAAGAGCGGCAAGTACACCATCGAGCGGCCCCTGCACCTCGGCGCCGTGATGGCCGCGCCCGAACGGGCCGACGCGCTGCTGCCGGCGCTCAGCGCCTACGGCCTGCCGCTCGGTGACGCCTTCCAGATGCGCGACGACGTGATGGGTGCGTTCGGCGATGCCGCGGTCACCGGCAAGCCGGTCGGCGGCGACCTGCGCGAGGGCAAGCCCACGCCCCTGATGGCGCGTGCCACCGAGGCCGCCACGCCGGCGCAGGCCGAGGTGCTCGCCCTGGTGGGCACCCAACATCTCTCCGACGCCGACGTTGCCCGCGTGCAACAGGTCATCGTCGACACCGGCGCGCTGGCCGACCTCGAGGCCACCATCACGGCACTCACCGCCGAGGCCGTTGCCGCGATCGAGCGAGCACCCATCGCCGGCGCCGCCCGCGACGAACTGGTCACGCTCGCCGCGTACGTCAGTCAGCGGAGTACGTGAGCAGCGCCTGCTCGACGCTGCCCTCCACCACGCCCATCTCCTCGGCCACGCTCTCCAACCACGGTGGACGCACCACGGCGGCCACGGTGATCGGTTCGTCGAGCCCGGAGTGTTCGAGCGCGAGTCGCGCGAAGAGCGCCGCGTAGTCGCGGGGACGCAGGTCGCGTGACAGCTCGAGCAACGCGTAGGGGTCGGGTGCGGCGTCGGAATCGGGCAAGGTGACGAAGCTGGTGGACGTGGGCCCCGTGGGGCCGCCCCACAACCCGGGCCCGTCGCAGATGACCGTGCCGCGCACCTGGGTGGCTCGAGCCCCGGCGAGCATCAACGCGATGTAGCCGCCGAGGCCGCGGCCGACGACGGTGACCTCGCCGAGGTGGGCGAGCGCTACGTCGGCGTCGCCGAGCAGGATCTCGGCCGAGTAGCCACCGCCGGCCGGCACGGTGGAGGCACCGTGGCCGGTGAAGTCGAGTGCCATCACCGGGCCGGGCCACGCCGCGACGTGGTCGGGCACGGTGGCGGGCGACTGCTCGCCGAGACCGTGGAGCAGGAGCAGCGGCCGGCCGCTGCCGCCCCGCAATTCGTGCAGCGCGAGCCGCACCTTGTTGTGCAGGAGGGTGGTGACGGTCATGACAGGAACTCCAGCACCATGCCGGCGACGAGGTCGGGCTGCTCGATGTGGACGAAGTGGCCGATCCCGTCCATCACCTCCAGGCGTCCCGTGCGGGGGATGAGGTGTTCGATGTCCTTCGGCTTGGTGCCCCACCCCATCGGTTCCTGCTCGGCGGCGAGGAGTCCGAGGAAGGGCATGCCCAGCCCGGGCAGTCGGGTGGCGGTCCATTCCGGCCGCCACGGGCCGAAACCACCGAACCGCATCGACGGGTCGAGCTTCCACCGCCAGCCGTCGGCGTCCTGGCGGGCGCCGACCGTGACGAGGTGGCACAGCCATTCGAACGACAGCCGGGGGTTCATCCGCGCCCGCCGGTGGGCCAGCTCCTCCAGCGTGCCGGGCTTGCGTTCCGCCGTCGCAGTGGTGCGGCGATGCTCGAGCCAGCCCTGCAGATCGCTCGCCACCATGCGCGTGCGCTCGTGTTCGCTGACGTCGCTCATCGGGCGGCGCGACGGCAGGCCATCGAGGTTCACGAGGTGGCTGAAGCGGAACGGCTGCGCATCGGCGAGCTGGATCATCAGGGCGCCACCCTTCGAGTGGCCGATCACCGGTGCGGGTCGCGAGGTGACGCTGCCCATCACGGCGACGGCATCGCGGATGTCGGCATCCCACCCGTAGAGCGCGGCGTGCTCGCTGTCGCCGTGGCCGCGTTGATCCCAGGTGACCACTCGCCAGCCGGCCCGTGCGAGGCGGGGGCCGAACTCCTCGTAGGTGCGTGCGAAGTCGGAGCCGCCATGCACCAGGAACAGCGGCTCGGCGGTCTCGTCGCCCCACTCGTGCACCGCGATGCGCACGCCCGAGCTGACCAGGTGGTACTGGCGATGGGGTGCTTCGGTGCCGGGGTAGGGAGCCGGAGTCATGCGGCGACCCTATGCCGCATGCACGACGGCCACCGAACCCGCATATGCTCGCCCCGTGAACGGTGCCCGGCTGGGAGCAATGGTGGTCGCCAGCGTGCTGATGCCCCTGGTGGCCGCGGCGTGCGGCGACGACTCGGAGTCGGTCGGCACGTTGCCCGCGCTCATCACCACCACGACGTCCACCACCATCGTGGTCACCACCACCACGACGCTGTCGTTCTACACCGTGCAGGCCAACGACACGCTCAGCAAGATCGCCACGAAGTTCGGGGTGGACCAGGCGGCGCTGATGGCGCTGAACGGCATCACCGACCCCGACCATGTGGAGTTGGGCGAGGTGCTGCAGATCCCGCCGCCCACCACCGTGGCGGCCGAGACCACCACCTCCACCACCACGGGCTGAGTGACTTCGGTCCCTTCTGGCGAAAAACGGGCCTTGGTAGGCTCTCGGCCATGAGCTTTTGGCCCACCAAGGAGCACTGGAGCGTCGACATCCCGCTCCGCACCGAGCACTACCTCTGCCCTGCGCTGGAGGAGACCGGGTTCGTCGCCCTCACCCCCTACGCCGGCGAGATCCCCACCGAGGAGTGGGAGTCGCTCGAGTACATGGACTGGAAGAGCGGCGGCGACACGAACTTCGCCCCGTTGGCCTCGGCCGACGGCACGCTCGACTGCCGGGGCTTCTGGGACAAGGGCAAGACCGACAAGGACGCGCTCTGGACCCCGAACGCCGAGAAGGCACCGACGCTGAAGGCCTACGTCGACAGCATCGGCGCGAACTTCGGGCGAGTGCGCATCATCAAGCTCGAACCGCAGGACCACGAGCAGGCGCTGCGGAGCTTCCACCGCGACGACAACAACCGTTTCAACCCGGCCGGCACCGGCTGGGTGGTGCGCACGTGGATCGAGCTCACCGACGACCCCGACAGCTACATGCTGCTGATGGATCTCGACGAGGACCGTCTGCCCATCCCCAGCACCGAGCGCCGCGTGCCGCTGCCGAAGTACTCGCGTTTCGTGGTCGACACCCAGCGGCTCTGGCACGTGGTGGTGCACAACGGCAACGCCCCGCGGTACGGCCTCATCACCAGCGTCGAGTGCACCCCCGACCTGCAGGGCTGGATCGAGCGCCAGGTCCCGGCGCTCGTCTGAGCGCGCCCGGTCGTCGCCAGGGTCCTCCGGCTCAGGCCGTGTCGGGCCGGGTGATCAACCGGCGATACAGCACGTCGAAGCAGTCGGCGGTGAAGTCGGCGTCGTGCTGCTCGGCCCAGCGCTGCGCCGAGTGAGCGAGCGCGTCGCGCCGCGGGCGGTCGCGCAACAGGGCCACCATCGCGGCGGCCAGCACCGCCGGATCGCGTGACGGCACCGCGACGGCACCGGGCTCGGGCAGCGCGGCCAGATCGGCCACGTGCCCCACCGCGGTGCCCACGGTGGGCACGCCGCACGCCGCTGCTTCGAGCACGGCGATCGGCCCCGCATCGTGGTGCGAGGTGAGCACGTGCAGCGCCGCGCCGCGCACCACCTCTGCCAGACGGTCGTGCGCGACATGGCCGTGGAAGGTGACCCGTTCGGCGACGCCCAACTTCTGCGCCAGCCGGCGGTGATGTCCGTCGAGCGTGTCGCCACCGGCGATGCCGAGCGTGAGCTGCGGCTCGGCCTCGGCGGCCAGTGCCACGGCATGCAGCAGCAGGTCCTGGTCCTTCACCCGGTTGAGGCCCGCCACGTGCACCAGGTGATGCGGTTGCGTGGTGGCGTCGCCGGGGGAGCAGTGCGCCAGGTCGGCGCCGAGCGGCACCACCTCGCCGATGCGCCCACCGGCCGCCGCGACGTGTCGCTGCATCCACTCGGTGGCCACCGTCACCTCGCTGGCTGCGCGGAGGGCGGCCAACGTCAACTGGCGTGTGCCCCGCCGCAACCCACCGCCGTACTCGATGCTCGACACCGCGGCCAGCTCGCCGCCGCACACGCTCACCACGGTCGGGGCACCGAACCGGCGGCCGGTCGCGGTGGCCGCAAGACCGGGCAGGTTCGCCCACAACCCGTGCACCACGTCGGGGCGCCCGAGTCGGCCCACCGCACGTGGCACGGCGGCGAGCACACGCGCGATGTCGGCCTTCGAGTGGGTGCCGACGGGCACGTTCACCACTGGGGCGCCGAACAGCGTCCACTCGCCGGGCTCGGCGTCGTGCCCCACGGCCACCACCGCCACCTCGTGGCGCGCCGCCATGCTGCGCACGAGGTGGTGCACGAACGGGATCACCCGTTCGCCGTCGGGCGGGTCCACACCGCCCGGCACCACGTACACGATCCGCATGGCGGGCAGTCTCGCGGATCGGGGCCCGTGGCTAGTGTCCTGCGATCATCAGTCCCACCGTCACCGTCTGGCGCGAACAGCAGCGCCAACTCGTCGAGGCCGTCGTCGCGTCGTTGCGCGGCGGTGCGCCGACGCTGCCCAGCTGGTCGCTCGACGAGGTGCAGCGCGTCGGTCTCGCCACCGGGCTCACCGCGCTCGCCGGCGCGCTGGGGCTGTTCGACGAAGCGGATGCCGAGGTGGGGGAGTACGTGCGCGAACAACGCGCCGAGGTGGCCGCGCGGGTCGAGCGGTTCCGGACGGCCGGGCCGCAGGTGGTCGAGTTGCTCGCGGCCGCCGAGTTGATGGCCGTGCCGGTGAAGGGCGCCGTGCTCGCCGGGGTGCTGGGCGATGTGCCGGTGTGGCCGCGGCCCGACACCCGGCCGATGAGTGATCTCGACCTGCTGGTGCCGACGCGCCACCGCGCGCAGGCCGGCGCCGTGCTGACCAGGGGTGGTTGGCAGTTGCACGCGTCGTCGGCCCACGAGGACACGTTCCTGGTGTGGGGCGACGGCAGCGTCGGCCGCACCGATGGCGAGAGCGCAGCGCACAACGGCCGGGTGGAGGTGCATCCGGGCTGGACCGAGTTCCTGCACGGCTACACCGCGGGGGGATTCGACCTCGAACGGCGCGCCCACCGACGCGCCGACGGCACCTGGCGGCTCGACGACGCGGCATTCGTCACCCACGTGATCGGCCACCTCGCGTCCACCGTCGTGCGCGCCGAGGTGCGGGCGGTGAACGTGCTCGACGTGTGGTTCCTGTCGGAAAGGGGCATCGACTGGCAGGCCGTCGATCGCTGCCTGCACGACATCGCGCCGCAGCTCACCGCACCGGGGCTGTGGGCGGCCGATCGGTTCCTGCCGGGTGTGGTGCCACCCACCTTGCTGCAGCGTGAACTCGCCCGTCTGGGCAAGGGTGGTGATCTGCTCGGCAGCACGTCGGAGGCTGCGGTGCTGCGCGATCCGTCACAACGCACCACCGCCGGCTGGCGCACCGCGTTCGCGCGCACCACGTCGCAACGAGCGGCCGTCGCCCGACAGCTCGCGCACGGGGCGTGGGGACGAGTGCGGTGAAGGATGTCCTGCGCCTGGCGATGGTGATGCCGCCGGTGGTGGACGTGCCGCCCGCGGATGCGCTCGATCGGTGGACCACCGTCACCGCCACCATCGCCGCCCTCGCAGCGCGCGGCGATGTGGCCACGGTGGTGCACGCACGCCACCGCACCACACCGGCCGAGGTGGCGCACGCCGGCGTGACCGTTCGCTTCCACACCTCGGATGCGGCGCTGGTGGCCGCCGTGCGCGCCGAGCGTCCGGATTCGGTGCACGTGCACGGCCTGGGATGGACACGGCTGCTGCGCCGGCTGCGATCGGTACCTGCTCCGGTGGCGCTGCAGCACCACGGCGAACCGGTGTTCACCGGTCGGGCGCGGTGGGGCCACCGGCTGGTTCGATCGGGTGTGGCGGCCTACCTGTTCACCGGCGCCGATCACGGCCAGGCGCAGCCGTGGCTCGACGCCGGTGTCATCGCACCAGATGCAGCGGTGTTCGACGTCCTCGAGGCGGCCTCGCTGCTGCCCGACGGCGACGGGTCAGCGGTGCCGCTCGCCGGGAACCCCGCCGTGCTGTGGGTGGGTCGGTTGGTGCCGGGCAAGGATCCACTCACGGCGGTGCAGGCGTTCGCGCTGATCGCCGAGCGGCAACCCGACGCGCACCTGCACTTGCTGGCCACCGATCGCATGCTGGAGACCCAGGTGCGCGAGGCCGTCGGCCGCCTCGGTACTGCGGCCACACGTGTGCACGTGCACGCGCCGGTGCCGCACGACCGGATTGGCGCCTGGTACTCGGCCGCCGACGTGTTCTTGTCGACCAGTCATCACGAGGGCTCGGGCTACTCGGTCATCGAGGCGTTGTCGCGTGGTTGCCCGCCCGCAGTCACCGACATCCCACCGCATCGGTCGATCGTGGGTGACCTCGGCGCCACGTTCGCAGTCGGTGATGCCCCGGCCGCAGCGCGTGCGATCGAGCAGGCGATGTCGACACCCCGTGCCGACGTCCTCGATCGATCACGTAACGTGCTGTCATGGGAGCGAGTTGCCGCACGGTTGGCCGACGTGCATCGCTCCCTTCGATGACGACGGGCGAAGCTTGGAGCGACAGAAACCGATGACCACCAAAGTGCTCCTCGCTCACTCCTACTTCCTGCAGCTCGACCCGAAGCAGCACGCCAAGATGAAGCCGTACCCGCCGCTCAACACGTTGCACGCGGCCACCGTGCTGCGCACCGACGGCTTCGACGTGGCGGTGTTCGACGCGATGCTCGCGGCCGACGAGTCCGAGTTCCAGGCCGCGATCGAACAACACCGGCCCGACGTGGTGGTGCTGTTCGAGGACAACTTCAACTTCCTGTCGAAGATGTGCCTCACGCGCATGCGTGAGGCAGCGATCACCATGATCGGCATGGCCCGCGAGGCCGGCGCGCGAGTGGCGGCCTGCGGGGCCGACGTCACCGACCACGCCGAGGTGTACCTCGAGGCCGGCGCCGAGGCGTGCTTCCTCGGTGAAGGCGAGCACACGATGCGCGACGTGCTCGCGCGGTGGACGGGCGACGACCCGCACCAGAGCCTCGCCGACATCGCCGGTATCGCCACGCTCGTCGACGGCACCGTGCACTCCAACGGCCGCCGCAGCATCGAGCGCCATCCCGACGTGTTCGGCCAGCCGGCACGCGACCTGGTCGACATCGCCGCCTATCGCGACGCCTGGGTGTCGGCGCACGGCAAGTTCTCGCTCAACCTCGTGTCCACCCGCGGCTGCCCGTACTCGTGCAACTGGTGCGCGAAGCCCATCTGGGGTCAGCGCTACTCGATGCGGTCCGCGGCGGAGGTGGCCGACGAGGTCATCCATCTCGCGCGCACCTACCAGCCCGACCACCTGTGGTTCGCCGACGACATCTTCGGCCTGCGCAGCGACTGGCTCGCTGCATTCGCCGACCGCGTGGAGGCCGCCGGCGTGCGCATCCCGTTCACCATGCAGAGCCGTTGCGATCTGATGAACGAGCAGGCGCTCGACGCGCTCGCCCGTTCGGGCTGCGACGAGGTGTGGTTGGGTGCCGAGAGCGGTAGCCAGCGGGTGCTCGACGCGATGGACAAGGAGATCACGGTCGAGCAGATCCGCACCGCCCGAGCGGGCCTCGCCCGGCACGGCATCCGGGCGTGCTTCTTCATCCAGTTCGGGTACCCGGGCGAGACCTGGGCCGACATCGAGAGCACCGTCGCGCTGGTGAGCGAACTGCTCCCCGACGACATCGGCGTGAGCGTCAGCTACCCGCTGCCCGGTACCCGCTTCCACGAGATGGTGAAGCTGGAACTCGACGAGCAGGCCAACTGGGCGCACTCCGGCGACCTGGCGATGATGTTCCACGGCACGTACCCCACCGAGATCTATCGCGAGTTGCACCTCAGCCTGCACGACCTGCTCGACCTGCGCCGTCGCGAGGCCGGCCTCAGCAGGGCCCAGCACGCGATGCTGCCCGATCTGCCGCTCGACGAGCACCGCGCTCGCGTCGAGCAGCGCTGGATCGATCTGCGCGCCGCCGAGGTGACTGCGCGGAATCCGAACCCCACGCGTCTGCGCATTCCGGTGCTCTCGGAGTGAGCACGCCCGCCAGACCCGCGCTCGAGCAGATGCCCGACGAGACCGCGCTCGCGTTCGACAGCGTGGCGCCCACCTAGGACGGTCCGCAGGGCAACAACGATCTCATCCAACGCATGCGCGACATCGTGTGGCAGCAGATCGACGGGTTGCTGCCCACCGGCCCCGCGAACCTCATCGACCTCGGCTGCGGCACCGGCATCACCACCACGCTGTCGCCCCTGTTCCACGTGGCGTACTCGAACTTCGGGCCGTTGAACTGCGTGCCCGATCTCGGCGACACGGCGCGACAGCTCGGTGAGTTGATGCGGCCTGGCGGCCACGCGCTGTTCACGGTGATCGGTCGCTGGTGCCCGTGGGAGTTCGCGCACGTTCCGCACGATGGCGAAGCTCGACGACGTGACGGTGTCGCGGCCGGGCTTCCGCAGCACGGGCGACCACTTCCTCGTCGTGCTGCGCAAGCGCTGAACCCTCGCCGGGCGGCGCATCTGGCCGGGATTCGTCCCGGAGTCCGGGACGAATCAGCGCCAGAAGCCGTTTCGGAACGGAACACGCCCAGAAACCGGGGAGCGCACCGTCGAGGGGCTCGGTGTCGTGGGTGGGACAGGCGACCTAACCTCGGGCCATGACCCAGGGCACACCGTGGTGGAAGGACGCCGTCGTCTACCAGATCTATCCCCGTTCGTTCATGGACTCGAACGGCGATGGCATCGGTGACCTGAACGGCATCACGTCGCGTCTCGACCACCTCGCATTGTTGGGGGTCGACACCATCTGGCTCAGCCCACACTTCGACAGTCCGAACGCCGACAACGGCTACGACATCCGCGACTACCGCAAGGTGATGGCCGAGTTCGGCACGATGGACGACTTCGACCGCATGCTCGCCGCGATGACCGAACGCAGCATGCGGCTCATCATCGACCTCGTGGTGAACCACTCGAGCGATCAGCACGAGTGGTTCGTGCAGAGTCGCTCGTCGAAGGACAACCCGTACCGCGACTACTACATCTGGCGCGACGGGCGTGACGATGGACCGCCGAACAACTACCCGTCGTTCTTCAGCGGCTCGGCGTGGGAGCACGACGCCACCACCGACCAGTGGTACCTGCACTACTTCGCGAAGGAACAGCCCGACCTGAACTGGGAGCACGAGCCCGTGCGCCGCGAGGTCTACGACCTGATGCGGTTCTGACTCGACAAGGGCGTGGCCGGCTTCCGCATGGACGTGATCCCGTTCATCTCCAAGCAGCCTGGGCTGCCCGACCTGGTGGGCGACGAACGGGCGCGCCCGCAGTACGTGTACGCCAGTGGCCCACGGGTGCACGAGTTCCTGCACGAGATGCACACCGAGGTGCTCGGCCCGTACGACGCGGTGTCGGTGGGCGAGGCGTTCGGCGTGGAAGTGGACGACATCCCGAAGTTCACCGACGTCGACCGCCAGGAACTGTCGATGATCTTCCAGTTCGACCTGGTGCGCCTGGGGCACCCCCACTGGCGGCAGCAGTCGTTCACGTGGCCGCAGTTCAAGCACATCGTGTCCGGCATGGACGACGTGGCCGGCACCACCGGCTGGAACACCAGCTTCCTCGCCAACCACGACAACCCGCGCATGGTGTCGCAGTTCGGCGACGACCGGCCGGAGTGGCGTGACAAGTCGGCCAAGGTGCTCGCCACCTGGACGCTCACCCAACGCGCCACGCCGTTCCTCTACCAGGGCGACGAGATCGGCATGACCAACTACCCGTTCACGGCGATCGAGCAGTACGACGACGTGGAGGTGCGCGGGTTGTGGCGCACGCTCGTGGAGACCGGCAAGGTGCCCGCCGACGAACTGTTGGCGAACCTGGCTCACACCAGCCGCGACCACTCGCGCACACCGGTGCAGTGGACCGCCGACGCGCACGGCGGTTTCACCACCGGGACACCGTGGTTGGCGGTGAACCCGAACCATCCCACCGTGAACGCCGCCGCGGCGGTGGCCGATCCCGACTCGGTGTTCCACCACCACCGTCGGCTCATCGCGCTGCGACGCGAGCACCCGGTGCTCGTGCACGGCGCGTACCGCGACCTCGATCCCGAGCACCCCACGGTGTTCGCGTACACGCGCTCGCTCGACGGCGTGACCGTGCTGGTGCTGTTGCACATGGGCCGCACCGCCGAGTCGTACACGCTGCCCGACGGGCTGGTGCTGGCGCGCACGTTGCTCACCACCGACGAACTGCCGAGCGATCGCGGCGCCGTCGCGCTGCCGGGCTGGCACGCCTCGGTGCACCTCCTGGCCTGACGGGTACTGTTCGCCGCATGCGCGTGCACGGACCGGAACGGCTGGGTGGGCAGGGTCTCCATCCCCAACAGGACGAGTCGGGCGACCGTGCCATCGCGGCGCTGCTCACCGACCCCGTGGTGGGGGACCAGGTCGACCTGGTGCTCACCTGGCGAGGTGCCGACGCCGACACCGGTGCGTACGAGGTGTGGTCGCAGCGCGGCATGGTGCGGTTCCGTCGCCTCGTCGACGACGACGGTGCGCTGCAGTTCGAGGTGCTCGAGGTGGTGGGCGAGAACCCCATCGCCGCGCAGGATCCGTTGGCGCTGAACACGCTCGCGCTCGAGCGTGCCGCGGCGGCCGACTCCGGGTTCGACGCCCGCCACGCCGAGCGACGCTTCATCGCTCCCGAGCACCAGACCTACCCGTTCGGGTACGAGCGCGTCGCGCAGCTCTTCGACTCGCCCAACGCGCCCGACCTCGCGGTGTCGCCGAAGGACTGGTGCGCCGGCAACCAGCCAGGAATGCACGGTGCGCTCCACGTGCGCCAGGCGCGTGCGCCACTGTGGTTCAGCGGTCCGAACGTGCGTGTCGGCCGGCACGAGTTGGCGGCGCGTTCCATCGACATCGCGCCCACCGCGCTGCACGCGCTCGGGTTTCCCACCATCGAAGGTGTCGATGCCTCCGGTACGCCGTCGTCCGACGTGTACCTCGCCCGGCAGGACGGGCGTGTGCTGCACGAGGTGCTCGACCACGAGGCGCCGACACCGCAACGGCTGTACGTGTTCCTGATGGACGGCATGCACCAGACCGAGCTGGAGGAGCGCATCCATCACGACCGGTACCGGTTCCCGAACCTGCATCGTCTGTGGGAACGCGCCGCCGTGCTGGCCGGCGGTGCGATGGTGAACTTCCCGTCCATCACCTGGCCCAGCCATACGTCCATCGTCACCGGCACCTGGTGTGGCCACCACGGCGTGGTGAACCCCACGTACCACCTGCGCGAGACGAACGAGACCGTGTCGCCGCAGGGCCTGCAGGTGGGCACCGAACGGTTCGCGAGCCGCTCGGTGGAGAGCCTGCACGAGGCGTTCCACCGGCGCGACCCGGAGGCGCTCACCGTGGCCATCCACGCACCGTTCGGTCGTTCGGCGAAGCACGCCGTGCTGGAGGGCCGCAACCTGTGCGACCGCGTCGCGGTGAAGGAACTCACCATCGAGTTCGCCGCCGACATGAATCCGCGGTGGGCCGACGAGCACCCGGCGGTGGCCAGCGAGTCGCTGCTCGACACCCGCGGCCTCGCGCAGATCATCGAACTGCTGCGCCGTGACGACCTGCCGGTGCCGTCGTTCGTGTACCACGAGCTCGCGGTCACCGACGGCGCCGGGCACGAGTACGGCCCGCACCACGACGGCCTGGTCGACGCGCTGGAGGAGACCGATCGGCGCATCGGCCACGTGCTCGCCGAACTCGACCGTCGCGGTCTGTTCGACGACACGCTGTTCGTGGTGTCGGCCGATCACGGCATGGCGCCGCAGGACGTCGCGCTGAACGCGAATGCGGCGGCGCACGTGCTCGACGCCGGCTTCGAAGCGATCGTGGCCGAGCCGATGATCTGGCTGCGTGACGTGGAGGTCACCGTGGAGCGCAAGCCCGACCATCGCACGGCGCGGCTCACCGTGGTGCGCCACGACGCCGACGAGGCGGGCGAGCACGCGCCGGTGGAAGGTGCCGAGGTGACGGTGTCGGCACACCTGCCCGGTCGCGAGCCCCGCGAGCTGGCCCGTGGCCGCACCGATGCGAACGGGCTGTTCGGGTTCGCCACGCCCAGCGACCTGGCCACCGAGCAGATCGCCATCGCCGTGCACCCGCGCGGCTACAACGCCCGCCACCTACGCGCCGACGGCACCCCGCTCACGTTCGACCTCCGCGCCCACCTCTACGCCTGACCATCTGGGCGTGAACCGTCCCGAATCGGCATCTGGCGGCGTTCCGTCCCGGAAACCGAGACGGAACGCCGCCAGAACATCCGGTCAGGCGTCGGCGAGGACGGCGTCCATCTGGCCCATCGCCACCTGCAGACCTTCCTCCATGCCCATCGCCACGAGCTGCTCGAGCTGCTCGAGCGTGGCGAACGTGGACACGATGCGCACTTTCGTGCCACCGTCGCCGCGGTCGCTCAGCTCCACCCGCATGCGCGTCACCGGCAGATCGGGGTTCACGTTGCCCTCGCCGTCGGCGAAACCGTCGCGCACCTCGAACGAACGACCGGGGTCGACCGACTCGACCTCCCACCAGCCGTGGTGCTGGTCGCCCTCGGGGCCGGTCATGAAGTACGTGCAGCGACCTCCGACGACGAGCTGGTGCTCGACGAACGTGGCCGGGTACACGGGCGGCCCCCACCAGCGCTCGAGCTGACGAGGGTCGGCCCACAGCAACCACACCCGGGCGGGTGCCGCATCGAACGTCGCGTCGACGGTGAGCGTGAGGGCCGAGTGGTCTCGGGCCACGGCGGTGACGGTCATCGGGGGACTCCTTCATGTTCGTCGAGCACTGCGCTCATCCGATCCACACGGCCGCGCCACACGGCCTCGTACTGTTCGAGCAGTTGCATCGCCCGGCGCACCGCGGTGATCTCGGCGCGGACGCGCAGTTCCCTGCCCCGGCGTTCCTTCGACACGAGCCCCGCCTCCTCCAGCACGGCGACGTGCTTCTGCACCGCCGTGAGGCTGACCGGGTAGTGCCGGGCCAGTGCCGACACCGACGACTCGGTGATCATCACCTGTCGAAGGATGTCGCGACGCGTCGCGTCGGCGAGTGCGTGGAAGATGCGATCGACGTCGCCGGCAGACAGCTCATCTACAACCATTCGGTTGTAGGTTACGCCGCCCGTCCCTGCGGGCGCAAGGGTCAGTTGCTGGAGCGGTGCGCGGCAGCCAGGTGGGCGACGTCGCGCATGATGCGCGACAGCTCGAAGTCCTTCGGCGTGTAGACCGCGCTCACGCCGGCATCGGCCAGCCGCTCGCGGTCGGCCTCGGGGATGATGCCGCCCACCACCACAGGGGCGTCCACTCCTTCGGCGCGCAGCATGTCGACGATGGCCGGCACCAACGCGAGGTGCGAGCCGCTGAGAATGGACAGGCCGATGACGTCGGGGTCCTCGTCGCGTGCGGAGGCGACGATCTGCTCGGGGGTGAGACGGATGCCGCTGTACACCACTTCCATGCCGGCGTCGCGGGCGGCCACGGCGATCTGCTCGGCACCGTTGCTGTGGCCGTCGAGACCCGGCTTCGCCACCAGGAACCGCGGCGGGCCGCCGGCCATGGTCTTCACGAACTCGGCCACCGACGCCAGCTCGCCCACCCGGCGGCCGACGGCGGCGTTCACGCCGGTGGGGGCGCGGAACTCGCCGAACACCTCGCGCAGGCAGCCAGCCCACTCGCCCGTGGTACCGCCGGCCTTCGCCAGCGCGATCGACGGCTCCATGATGTTGCCGTTGCCGACCGCGGCGTCGTGCAGCGCGGCCAGTGCGGCGTCGACCGCTGCCTGGTCGCGGTCGCGGCGCCATTCGGTGACCTCGGCGATGAGCTCGTGCTCGACGGCCGGGTCGACGGTGAGGATGTTGCCGGGCGAGTCGAGCGGCGACACTTCGGTCTCGGTGTAGGCATTGACGCCCACCACCGTCTGGTCACCCGCTTCGATGCGACGGGTGCGCTCGGCCATCGAACGCACCAGGCGGCCCTTCAGCTCGTCGACCGCGGCGAACGCGCCACCCATCTCGAGCACTTCCTGCAGCTCGGCCCAGGCCGCATCCCGCAGTTCGTCGGTCTTCGCCTCGATCACCTTCGAGCCGTCGAACAGGTCGCCGTACTCCAACAGGTCGGTCTCGAACGCGAGTACCTGCTGCATGCGCAGCGCCCACTGCTGGTCCCACGGCCGGGGCAGGCCCAGCGCCTCGTTCCACGCCGGCAGCTGCACGCTGCGTGCCCGGGCCTTCTTCGACAGCGTGACGGCGAGCATCTCGAGCACGATGCGCTGCACGTTGTTCTCGGGCTGCGCCTCGGTGAGGCCGAGGCTGTTCACCTGCACGCCGTAGCGGAACCGGCGCGCCTTCGCGTCGGTGACGCCGTAGCGCTCGAGGCCGATGCGATCCCACAGATCGGTGAACGCACGCAGCTTGCAGATCTCCTCCACGAACCGGATGCCGGCGTTGACGAAGAACGAGATCGCGCCGAACACCTGTCCGAACTGCTCGGGTGCCACCTGGCCGCTGTCGCGCACGGCATCGAGCACGTCGATGGCGGTGGCGAGCGAGTAGGCGATCTCCTGCACGGGCGTGGCCCCGGCCTCCTGCAGGTGGGAGCTGCAGATGTTGATGGGGTTCCACTTGGGGATCTGGTGGACCGTGTAGGCGATCAGGTCGCTGATCAGGCGCAGCGAGTGCTCGGGCGGGAAGATGTACGTGCCGCGGGACAGGTACTCCTTCACGATGTCGTTCTGCGTGGTGCCGCGGAGTGCGGTCGAGGGCACGTCCTGCTCCTCGGCGTTCGCGACGTACAGCGCCAGCAGCCAGGCGGCCGTGGCGTTGATGGTCATCGACGTGTTCATCTGCCCGGGCGGGAT
>SXGT01384122.1_pt1 | contig 35950 bp, 31 predicted proteins | sample 3176221 | NCBI WGS metagenome assembly SXGT01 (sample SAMN11356862, study PRJNA531348) | freshwater metagenome | isolation source: freshwater sample F1-120 | place: China: Fuxian Lake, Yuxi | collected 2017-12-25 | reverse complement strand
TGGCTCCGACGTGCGCACCAACACCACCCGCGCCGAACCGATCGGTGCCGGTGGTCCGGGTGGTGAGTACCGGCTCACGGGCCACAAATGGTTCTGCTCGGCGGCGATGTCCGACGCTTTCCTCGCGCTGGCGCAGACGCAGCGAGGGCTCTCGTGTTTCCTCGTGCCGCGCTGGACGCCCGATGGGCGGCGTAATCCGATCCTGATCCAGCGCGTCAAGGACAAGCTCGGTAATCGCTCGAATGCCTCCAGCGAAATCGAGTACGTCGGCACCTGGGCGCGTATGCTCGGCGAGGACGGACGAGGAGTCGCGACCATCCTGCAGATGGTGCACCACACCCGCAACGACACCGTCGCTGCACCGGCCGGGCTCATGCGCTGGGCGCTCGCGAACGCGATCCACCACGCCCGCGGCCGGCACGTTTTCGGCAAGCGGCTCGCCGATCAGCCGCTGATGCAGCAGGTGCTGGCCGATCTCGCGATCGAGGTCGAGGCGGCCACGGCGCTCGCGATCCGCATCGGACGCGGCTTCGACCGCGGGCCAACGGACGAGCGCGAGCGCCTGGTGGCCCGGCTCATCACGCCTGCCGCCAAGTACTGGAACAACAAGCGGGCCCCGGTGGCGATCGTCGAGGCTCTCGAGTGTCTTGGCGGCGCCGGTTACGTCGAGGAATCGCCCATGCCGCGTCTCTTCCGCGAGTCGCCGCGCACCGGAATCTGGGAGGGCGCGGGCAACGGGATCGGTCTCGATGTGCTGCGCGCGCTCGGCCGCGAGCCTGAGTGCGCGGAATTTCTGCTCGACGAACTGCGCTGCGCGGCCGGGGCGGATCGGCACTACGACGCAGCACTCTCGGTGCTCGAGCGGGAACTCACCCGGCGCGACGACATCGAGGCACGCCTGCGTCGTCTCACCGAGCGGATTGCCGTGCAGCTCCAGGCCGCCCTCCTCGTGCAGCACGCGCCGGCGCCGGTGGCAGACCTCTTCTGCGCGACTCGGCTCGGCGATCAGGGCGGCCGGACCTTCGGCAGCCTGCCCGGTGGCGCCAATCTGGCGGCGGTCATCGAGCGGGCACTGCCGAGCTGAGCGGCGGCGCGATCGCGACCCCGACCGCCGGGGGCCTCCATGACCGGCATCGAGTGGGCCGTTGTGGGACCAAGGGGCAGCGCCGGAGCTGGGCACGGCGATGAGACCGCATCGACCGGGCGCTGCCGGCCTGAACGGCGCTGCCCGCTCGATGACCGTGACTGTCACGCTCGCCATGACCGGTATCGGCTGGGTCGTTGGGCGGCGCGGCCCTACCGGGTGCGTCGTGGGGTCATCGTCTCGGTCGCGGGAGGGGACTTTGGAGTGAGAACACGTCCCCGGTCCGCCACAAGCTTGGATCGGGCGGTTCCCGCGGTGTTCGCGGCGATTCGACAGGGACCGCCAGACGTGAAATGCCACGGGCTCGATGCACGCCCTTTGCGCGACCGGTGGCGGCTTCCTCCTCGCCGTGCTCTGGTTCGATTTGATGTTCGACGTGCAGGTGCTCGGTCATCCGGCCGCGGCGACGCTGCCCGAGCCAGTGCTTGCTTCGATCGCCGCGTACTACCGGCGGGTGACGACCGATGCCGCGCCGATGGGGAACCTGGTCGGCGTCGTCATGCTGATCACCCTGGCCGTGGCGGCGGCCACGGTGGCGCGTGCGCGCCGGCGCAGGCGCGCGCGGCGCGGGCTCCCCTTGCTGGCGCTCATGGTGGGGGCAGCCCCCATGTTGATCGCCTTGTTCTGGGTGCTGCCGGATGCGGTGGCTCTGGGCGCGCGTAGCGGAACGCTCAGCGTGCAAAGCGCGCTTGCCTGGTCGATCTTCCGCGCGCACGTCTTCTGCCTCGGCGCGATGCTGGTCTTTGTGTTGCTGCAGCTCCGGCTGACGACGCTCTCGGGGCGCGGCACCTGAACCCGCGTTGCGGCTGTGGCGAGGCCGCAGCCGAGGCTCGCGCCCTACCAGGTTTCGACCGAGTCCTCGCCGATCGAGGGGTCGTCGCCCACTTCGAGTTCGCCATCGGCGGGGCCCATCTCGACCGAGTCCTCGCCGATCGAGGGCGCGTCGCCGGCGTCCTCGAGGTCTTCGACCGGGGGCAACTCGCCGTCGGCGCCCTCGTCCGGCGGGATCATCCCCGGCTCGGGCAACATGCCCTCGGCCGTGGTGTCGCCGAAGGGCTCGTCCTGGGCCTCCACCGCGCGCGGGGCGAGGGAAAAGATGCTTGTCAGGGCTCCACCAAGGACGAGGGCGAGTGCGATGCGCGTGAATGGGGTCATGTCTCTTCTTCGACCGCCACGCGCCACGGATCAAGGGCGGCGCTGGTTGGTGGTGGAGTTCGGAGCCGTTAAGGCAGCGGGCGGAGCGATGACCGAGCAAGGCCAGAACATGAGGTGCCACGACGGGTGGCGTGGGCGGGCGCGGGTGGGAGCTGGAGTTCTCCTGACGGAAGGTCGCATCGCCCGATGCCACGGCACATGGCGTCGGCAGGGGCTGGTGGGAGCCGGAGTTCTCCCGACCGAAAGCCGCATTGCCGGGTGCAACGGCAGGTGGCGCCGGCAGGTGGTGGCCGCGCTGGGTGCTCTGGCGTTTCTGCTCCTCGGCCACCCGGCGGGATCGGCCGAGCCGGTCCCGGTGCGGGCCCCGGTGGAGAGCTTCCACGCGGTGGTCCTCGAAGTCTTCCGGCACTCGAGCGAACTCTCCTACGACCAGCGACTGGCGCGGCTCCAGCCCGCACTCGGGCAGAGCTTCGACGTGGCGTTCATGGCCGAGAAGGTCCTCGGCCGGACCTGGGGTGAACTCACGGCCGCACAGCGAGCGCGGTGGGTGGACGCCTTCGGGCGCCTCATGGCCTCGAACTATGCGGCACGCTTCGTTGGCTTTGGCGGGCAGCGCTTCGAAACTTTAGGTGACGCAGCGGGTCCGCACCGGACGCATATGGTGCAGACCCGGCTGGTCGACCCCGGTGGCGAGAATGTCAATCTAGATTACCGCCTACGCGAGACCCCCGGCGGCTGGCGGATCGTCGACATCTACGCCAAGGGCACGGTGAGCGAGCTGGCACTCCGGCGTTCGGAGTATTCGGGGGTGGCCCGTCGCGACGGCTTCGAGGGATTGCTGCGCTCGGTCGACGCGCAGATCGCGAAGCTCGCGGCGGCGAAACCGGCCTGAGCGGCCCAGGCCGGGCGATTCCTCCGCGCGGCTGCTGGCCGCGGGGTCGGAGCCCGTCCGAGCCGAAAACCCGCGCGGGACTGTGGTGCATCTGGCGGCCGTGCTCGAGGTTCGGTCAGTCCGTGCTGGAAACCGGTGCGGGTTCGCGCGCGGCCAGTTCGGCGGCGCGAACCTGGCGGTGCGCGCTGCGCAGGGCGGCGTAGTAGTCAATCGACGATCCCTTGAGGGCGTCGATCTCCTCGAGGTGCTCGCCCTTGACCACGACACCGGTGGTGCTGCCGTGGATCATCGTCCACGCGATCAGCTCGGTCGGGCCGAGGATCCAGGTCGTCGGGCGCAGCAGAAAATCCACCACGATGCCGGTGCCGTCGCGCGCGTTGGTCGGTCCCGCCAGCGGCAACACCAGGTAGGGGCCGCTGTCCACGCCGGCATCGGCGAGGGTCTCGCCAAAATCCGCCGGCCGGGCCTCGAGGCCGATCCCGGTGGCCGGGTCGAGGAGCCCGCCGAGGCCGATGGTCGAATTGACAGTGAAGCGGGCGAGCGCGGTCGCGGCGTCGCCCCACTCGAGCTGGAAGAGGCTGTTCGCCGCGTTGGTCGGTTCATCGAGATTATTCAACAGACTGCGCATGCCGTGCTGTGCCGGCTCGGGGACCGTCGCCGAAAAGGAGCGGGCGACAGGATCGACGACCCATTCCTCGACCGTCGAGTTGAAGGCGTGGGTACTTCGATTGACCGATTCCAGAGGATCACTGTAGTCGGCCCCCGGCAGCGTCGTTCCCTCTTCTTCGTCGAAGAGCGGATCCGCTGCGACATCGTTCGCGGCTCGCGCCGGCGCCGCAACCAGGGACAGAGCCAGACTCAGAAGGGCGAGGCGCACGCCCGCGGCGCGGCATCGCTCGAGAATCAGGGCCCACCGGTGGCCACCTGCTGCCGCCTCCCGCACGGCAAGCAGCCTATCTGTCGCTTGCGAGAAGAACCAGCCCGGGCCCCCGGTGAGCATCACGCATTTCCGGCGTTGGTCGTAACGATCGGTGGGGCCACGTCGCAGAACCGGTCCGACCCCCTGTGAGCGTCATACCCGCGTGGTAGTGGAGCCGCTGGCCAGCGCGGGGCAGAGAGATGGTTCCGTTGCGTGCGCGGGGCACAGGCAGACGGGGAGGGGCAGTGGCAGGGGCGCGCAACGAACGAAGCAAGGTGACAAGCACGCGGCCGGCGAAGCGGAGCACGGCTGCCCGAGGCAGCGGGCGTCAACGAATCCCGCTGGCCCAGCGCTACGATTTGCACGAGCTCTACGAGCAATCGGTGCAAGCTCCCGAGGACGATTGCGTTCTGTTCCGCAGGATCTTCCGCAAGCTGCGCGGTCGCGAGCCGCTGGTGCTGCGCGAGGACTTCTGCGGCACGGCACAGCTCGCTGTCACCTGGTGCCTCGGCAAGCGCGAGCGTTCGGCGCTCGGGGTGGACCTGGATGGCCCGACGCTTGACTGGGGCCGCGTGCACAACGTCGAGCCCAATCATCGGCGACTCGACGGGCGACTCCGCCTCCTCCAACAGAACGTCCTCGACCCCGTTCGCGGACGCGCGGACATCACGGCCGCCAACAACTTCAGTTTCTGCGTTTTCAAGACCAGAGACGCGCTACGCAGCTACTTCGTCTGCGCGCGCGAAGGCCTCCGGCGTGATGGAGCCCTCTTCCTCGAGGTCTTTGGCGGCAAGGACGCGATGCGTCCCCTGCTCGAGAAACGAAAATGTGATCGCTGGACCTACGTCTGGGAGCAGGAGAGTTTCGACCCGATCACGCACGACATCGTCTGTCACATCCACTTCAGGTTCGCGGATGGCTCGAAGCTGCCGCGCGCCTTCACCTACCACTGGCGACACTGGACCGTGCCCGAGCTCAATGAAATCCTGCGCGAGGCCGGCTTCCGCGACGTTCGCGTCTACTGGGAGAAGCTCGAGGAAGAGGACAGCGACGGCGATGGGATCTGCGAGGGCACGGGCGAATACGAGGACGTGACCGGCAAACCCGTCGAGCAGATCGAGAGCTTTCTCCTCTACCTGGTCGCGCTTCGCTAGGTCGGGCGGGGTGCCAACGCCTGCGCGTCGTGCCGAGGATTCGCGCGCCTGGTGGCGATTGCGCTGCGCCCGTTCTGCGGGTAGGCCAGCGCAGGTGCGTCGTGAATTGAATTAGAGCGCCGGCGGCGATTGCGTGCGTGAGCTCTGCAGGAACGCCAGCGCGCGCGCGTCGAAGCCCTTGTAGACACGCACGCTTCCTTGCGTGGCCCGGATCGCCGCCGCGAGCACGGCCCGCTGTTCGGGGGCAAGCGTGTCGTGGCGGTAGAGGTAGGTGCGGATCAGGAAGAGTGACGCGTCGAGCGTGGCAAAGGGTACGAGGACCTGACGCTCGACCCGGAGCCAAAGCGCCCGGGCGTCGTCCCACGCGCAGCGACGGCCCTCTTCGGGGTGGTGATCGAGTTCGTCGTCGGGATGCACCGACCACACGAAACGTGTGTAGGGGCCGCGCTCGACCATCGCCGCGACCATTGACGATCCTGCCGCACGGGTGCCGGGGAAACCGGGCACCGGTGCGTGCAGGGCGGCGAAATCGGCGCCGAGCAGACGCTCGGGACGCCACGCGCTCGGGAAGGAGACGAAGAGGGCCAGCGTCGTCTCGCGCTCGCCCTCGCGCCGGAGGATGGCGAAGTCTTCCTGGATGGCGAGGGCGACCGTGGCGTAGCCGGCGGCGACGTCGGCGACGCCGCAGTCGCGGGTCTGCGTGGTAGGGCTCGCCGGCCTTGCGCTGACGTGCGCGGGGGCCTCGATCGACAGGCAGAGCCCGCCCGCCGAGCGCACGCTACCGGCCCCGGCGGATTCCATCGGCGCCGCAGCCGCGGCCGCGGCAAGATCGATGGCGATGCCGTGCTCGGTTTCGATCGTCCCGGCCATCCAGTCCAGGATTGCGCCGTGGATCTCGAGGTCCGCGGCACTTCGTGCCAGCAGGAGGTGGCGCTGGGGTGGTGCGGCGAGGCGTTGTGTCCTGTAGCGGTCCTGCTCGTCGTCGAGCTGAAAGAATTGGCTATCGCGCGCGCCGTTGCCGAAGTCGGTGCCGAGCCGCGACAGGCCGGCGGCCAATCGCAACGCTCGTGCTTCGACCGGGAAGTAGCGCGCCGGTTTCAGGTGGATGGTGCGCGACTTCACGGCCTCGGTTCCCGGTTCGACGATAGAGCAGCATGGAGGCTCTCGAGGAAGCGTGCGACGTCCTCGGGGTCGTCGAGCCGGAGCGTCGCCGCGGTCTCGACCTCGTCGCGTCCGACGTGGATGCCGATCTCGCGGTCGCGCAGCGCGCGAAAGGCGGTCTCGTCGGTCAGGTCGTCGCCGAGATAGATCCCCGTCCTGGCCGGCGTCAGGCGCTCGAGCAGCCAGCGCACGGCTCGACCCTTGTCCCATTCCACTCGCGGTCGGAGCTCGAGCACCAGTTTGCCCGCGCCACGCTCGAGCAGCGGCTCGTGGCACAGTACGTCGTCGATCGCGCAGGCCACGGCGCCGGGATCGTCAAGCGACCCGGCCTGGCGGAAATGGGCGGCGATCCCGAGACGTTTGCGCTCGACGAGCACGCCGGGCCGTCCGGCCAGCGCGATCCGCAGTGCTTCCTCGGCACGCTCGAGCGCGGGTCTCGTCTCTTCGCCTTTGACGAGTGCGATGCCACTCCCCGGCGGCCCGGCGATGTCGAGGCCATGGCTGCCGGCGAAGATCAGGCTGGGAAGGTTCACCCGCGTCGCGAGGTCGACGCGATCGCGGCCGCTCACCACCGCCACCGGACAGAGCCCGTTGAGCCGGGCCACACGCTCGCGCATCGCTGGCGCGAGAACGGCGTCTTCGGGCCGTGCGGCAATGGGGCTCAGCGTGCCGTCGAAGTCGAGGAAGAGGGCGAGCGGCGCCCGCCGGGCGATCTCGACGACTTGGGTGAGGGCCGAGGGAAGCTGCCGCGAGCGAGACATCGACGCGGGCAGTCTGGCAGCTCGGGGCGGGTGTTTCAGCCGCCGCGGCACCCGCAGTCCCGCCGCCACACGGGCTGGTGCTGCCATGGCCGCAGATGATGTTTGCCCCGGCTTGCCCGGCAGGTGTTCGAGATCATGGTGCCCCTCGTTCGTGGCGGGCGCCCCGGACGGCGCGGCAGGGGCCCCTTTACGGCGGGCATTGGCTCCGGCATCGAGGGGGCATGTTCAAATCGGTCGAACGCCAGGTGTGGGCCTTTGATTGCGAGTGGGTGCCCGACCCCCTCGCGGGGCGTCTGGTCTACAAGCTCGGCGACGATCTCCCGCCGCTCAAGGTCATGGAGCGCATGTGGCAGGAAGGCGGCGCCAGCGCGCAGAAGCCGCGGCCCTACCTGAAGACGAACCTCTGCCGACTGGTGTCGATCTCCGCCGTGGTGCGACAAGAGCGGGAGGCCGGAGCCGTCGATCTCCAGCTGGAGTCCTGGCCTAGGGAGGTCGACGACCCGACCCAGCGCGACGAGGCGCAGATCGTCGGCCGTTTCTTGACGCGGGTCGGCAAGACCCGGCCTCAGCTCGTTGGCTACAATTCGCAGAGCGCCGACCTGCGCATCCTCGTCCAGCGCGCCATCATTCTTGGTCTCGACCAGAGAGCTTTTGCGCAGCGCCCCAACAAGCCCTGGGAGGGGGTCGACTACTTCGCCCGCGAGAGCGGCCACAACATCGACCTGAAGCGGATCCTCGGCGATTTCGGTCCGACCACGCCCTCCCTCCACGAGATGGTCGTGCAATGCGGTATTCCGGGCAAGATGGATGTCGATGGCCACCAGGTCGTCGATCTCTGGCTCGCCGGCAATCATGCCCGCATCGTCGCCTACAACGAACACGACGCCCTGACGACGTATCTGCTCTGGCTCCGGATGGCGCATTTTGGCGGCTACTTTGATGCTGACCGCTATGCCGATGAGCGCCGCCGCGTGCGCGACCTGGTCGAGGGCGAGAGCCGGACCCCGGCCCGCGCGCATCTGGCGGGGTACCTCGCCGAGTGGGACCGGCTCGAGCGAGCGATCGCGGCGCGGGGTGCGTGAGGGCCGGCGGGCACGGGGTCGGCGCATCGGGCGCCGTGGCGCGTGTCTGCCCCGCGCCGTGCTGTGTGAGGGTCAGCCCGTGCGCGACCAGGTGTCGGCGGCCGGACCCAGCGGCAGGGGCACCTTGCCGCGCCGGTGCAGGATCGGCACGACCTCGATCTTGCTGATGGCGGGAGCGGGGTCCGCCAGCAGGCGCGCGGCAGCGGCGGCATCGTCTTTGTCGAGGGCGCGGGTGGTCACGCAGAACTCGACCAGCGTGCCCCCCGGATCGCGGGTGTAGACCGAGCGGCACCAGTCGTGGTCGATTTCGAGCACCTCGAGGTCGGCCTCGAGCCAGGCATCGCGCCGCCGCGCGAGATCGTCAAGGTCGGTCGCGGTGAACGCGATGTGATTGACCCAGGGGGGCAGGCCGAGACCCTCCGAGAGCGCGGTCGGGAAGTCGGTCGGGAGAGTCGCGTCGTGGAGTTCCCAGAACGCGATCATGCCGCCACCAGGCATTTCGTAAAAAAGGTGCTTGGCCCAGCCGCCGGCCGGAGTCGGGGTGACCTCGACCCGTGCGAGATGGAAGCCCATTACGCCCGAATAGAAAGCGTGGGTGTCGGCGGTATCGCGGGTCGCGAGCGCGAGATGGTGCAAGCTCATGCGGGGATCTTGCCCCGGTGCCTCCCGCCGGTCAATAGCCTCCGCCGGTCTCGGGTGGCGGCGGCTCGTGGGCTGTCTCGAGCAGGCTCTCGAAGAGCTCAAGCTGGAGTTCGGCCTCGCCGCGGTAGAACGGGCGCACCGCCTGCGACATGTGGTCGAGTTCCCAGCGATACGCCTCGATCTCGCGCCGGAAGAACTCCGGCGTGCTCGGTTCGTAGGGGCCGAAGCGATACTGGTAGGCGTGCAGCAGCTCGTGCCCGAGGAACGACCGGAGCTCGGCGTCGTTGAGCCCAAACGGACCGACGAGGGCGCCTCGTTCGATCCAGACCATGACGCGGGTGCCGTAGAGTTCGGCCCCGCCGTACGAGAAGCTCGCTCCGAGCCGATGTGGATTGGGGTCGGCTCGACCGATGTGGATGTCGACGGGCGGCGGCTGGGAGAAGACATCGGGATGGTCGCGGATCAGCGCGCGCACCGCCCACAGCACGCGCGCTCCGGCGGTGGGGCCGGCCATCGCGGCCAGTCCGCCACGGTCAACGATGAGAATGGGCGGCGTAGGGGCGTGCAGCGCGGCCCCAGTGCCGAGAGATGCCGCGAGCAGGATCAGGGCCAGGGCAGACCGCGACGGGGCTCGCGGCCAGGTCCTTCGCCCGTTGCTGCCCGTCGTAGTCACATCACCTTGCGCACGATCGCCTTCTTGAACGAGGTGTAGGGCGGGTAGGCGATCTTTGGGTCGACCCAGGTCGTCTTCGAGACCACCGCCTTGTGGTGGCTCAACGTCTCGAAGGTGCCGCGTCCATGGTAGCTCCCCATGCCGCTCGGGCCGACGCCGCCGAAGGGCAGGTGGGGGTTGGCGACCTGCCATATGGTCGCATTGACGCAGGCGCCGCCCGAGCTGGTGCGGGTCAGAACGGCCTCCGAGGTGCTCTCGGATGACGAGAAAACGTAGAGGGCGAGCGGCTTCTCGCGCTTGTTCACGAAGTCGATCGCGGCGTCGATGCTCGGCACGGTCAGCACCGGCAGGATGGGGCCGAAGATCTCCTCCTGCATCAGCTTCGACTCGGGTCGCGGGTTGCGCACGATCGTCGGCTCGATGTAGCGCTGGGCGGCGTCGGAGCGGCCACCGTGCCAGATCGGCTGGCCCTCCAGCAGGCCGAGGAGGCGCGCGTGATGGCGGCCATTGACGATGCGGCCCAGATCGTCGGTCTTCTGCGGGTCGTCACCGTAGAACTCCCGGATCGTGGCGCGGAGCTTCTCGAGAAAAGCCTCCTCGACTCCTTCCTCGACCAGTACATAATCCGGAGCGACGCAGGTCTGGCCGGCGTTGAGCCACTTGCCCCAGGCGATGCGGCGCGCGGCCACGTCGAGATTGGCGTCCTTGGCGACGATGCACGGGCTCTTGCCGCCGAGTTCGAGCGTCACGGGGGTCAGATGTTCGGCCGCTGCACGCATCACGATGCGCGCGACGGCACCGTTGCCGGTGTAGAAGATGTGGTCGAAGCGCTCGGCGAGCAGCGCCTGGGTCTCCTCGACCCCGCCTTCGACGAGCGTGGTGCACGTCGGGTCGAGGTACTGCGGGATGAGCTCGGCCAGAGCCGAGGACACCGTCTCGGTGAGTTCGGAGGGCTTGAGCAGGGTGGTGTTGCCCGCGGCGATCGAGCCGACGAGCGGGCTCAGCAGGAGTTGCACCGGATAGTTCCACGGCGAGATCACGAGCACGACGCCGAGCGGTTCGCGCAGGACGCGCGAGCTGCCCGGTTTCTGGGTGAGCGGAGTTGCTGCGGGTTCGGGCCGTGCCCAGCGTTCGAGGTTGGCGGCGACGTGGTCGAGTTCCTGCACCACGACCGCGATGTCGGTGGTCCGCGCCTCGAGTTCGGGCTTGCCGAGGTCGGCCTGGAGCGCGGCCAGGAGACGGTCGGTGTTCTCGGTCAAGAGCGCCCGCAGGCGCGCGAGTTGCTCGCGGCGCCAGGCGATCGGTCGGGTCCGACCACCGTCGAACGCTTGCCTGAGCCCGGCCACCAGGTCCGGGATGCGCGAGAGGTCGGTGTGAGGAACCGGAGCGAGCTGAACTCCTGCGCCCATCGGGAATCTCCTTGTTGCAGCGGGTCTCGCTCCATCCCGCAGCGGCCGGACGAAGCTGGATCGTGTATCCGTCCCTATCCCACGCCCGGAGGTGACGCACGCCATGGACTTCGAGTCGGCTTCCGACATTCCGCCCCTGCGCCCGCGGCGCCGGATCCACGGTGCCTCGGCCGTCCTGCTGCCCTTCCGGGACGGGGGCGCCGTCGACTGGCGAGCCTTCGCGGCTCACCTGGCGCGCACCCGTGCCGCCGGCCTCATCCCGGCACTGAACATGGACACGGGCTACGTCCAGCTCCTCGAGCCGGCGACCCGCGAGCGCGTGCTCGACACCGCTCGCGACCTCTGCGGCCCCGATTTCATCGCCGGGGCTTTTGTCGCCGACCGGCCCGGTGATGGCTTCGACCCCGGCGCGACACTCGCGGCGATGGCGAGCATCGCCCGGCGTGGCGGCCTCCCGGTGGTCTTTCCCTGCCACGGCTTGCGGGCGCTTGATGAAGCCGAGGTGGTCGAGGCGCATCGCGCGCTCGGTCGCCACGGCGGGCGTTTCCTCTTCTTCGAACTCGGCGAGATGTTCGTGCCCTTTGGCCGGATCTACCAACTCGAGACCTTCGCCGGGCTGATGGACATCCCCGAGTGCGTCGGCGCGAAGCATTCCTCGCTGCGGCGGGAAGACGAATGGCGGCGTCTCTCGCTGCGCGACGCCCGGCGCCCTGATTTTCGTCTCTACAGCGGGAACGACCTCGCGATCGATATGGTGATGTGGGGCAGCGACTACCTTCTCGGCCTCTCGACCTTTGCGCCCGATCTCTTCGCGCGTCGCGACGGCCTGTGGGCACGCGGTGACGCCGGCTTCTTCGAGCTCAACGATCGTTTGCAGTACCTCGGCGCCTTTACCTTCCGCTCCCCTGTCCCGGCCTATCGCCACAGCGCAGCTCAGTTTTTGAGATTGCGAGGCTGGCTGACGAACGACGCCACTCCCGTCGCTGCACCGCGCCGGCCCGATTCGGATGTGGCGGTCCTGCGCGAGATCGCCACCGGGCTTGGCGTGCTGCCGGTCGATCGGCCCTGAGGTGGAGCGTGGCGGCGGCGACGTGATCGATGCGGGCATGCCCCGCAGGAGCGTGGCTCCCGGCCGGGGCGACGTGGGCGCGCTCGCGAGCGTCAATCCTCCCCGAGCGCCAGCGCGAGCAGGCGTTCGGCCTCGGGCAGGCCGCCGCCGAAGGGGAAGGGCTGGCGCACGCGCCAGGCGACCAGCAGTGGCACGACCAGCCAGGACAGGGATTGACCGACCACCGAAAGCGGCGCGGGCGAGCGCCAGGCGGGCACGGTGGAGAGGACTTCCTCGGCGAGGACCATCGCTGTTGCCAGCGCAGTGGCGGGTGCCCACATCAGGACCGGAATGCGAATCTTGTTGCTGCCGCGCACAAGGCCAAGCGCGAACCAGGCGCAGAGCGGTGTCGAGACGAAGCCCGACCACAGGATCGCGACGAAGAAGAAAGCGGGCGGATCCATGAACATCGGATCGGCCGCGCCGTAGTGCGCGTGCAGTGCCGCCTCGACCGTGGCAACGGGTAGCCCGAGCTGCGGCAGGGCATCGACCAGCAGGCCGGCTGCGGACTGAGCGAGGAGAAGCAGGGCGAGTCCCAGGTCGAGCGGTCGGCGGCGCAAGCGCTCGGGCGTGCCGGCGAGCGAGGGCGGGGGGCCTGCAGGGTTCGACATCGGTTCTCGGTCCACGCCGGGGCTCCGCCGCCGCGCGGCGCGTCGGCGCGCGTTGGCCTACCACGGGAGAAGTTGCGGTCGAAGCCGTGCTCGCTTCTCGCTCTGCTCGTTCTGCCCTATCCTGTCGTCGTCACGCCCGGTCGATGCTGCGGTGGTTGTCGCGCTCGCTTGGCGGGGGCGGTACCGGGCGGGAGAGCAGGTGAGACGGCGGTCGTGTTCGCGGGGGACTGCGGCGTGGCGGTCGGCAGTCCGGGGACATGTAAGGACAAGGGGGCATGGGGATGGACCAGGGTCATGAGGTGGTGCGCGTCTGTCCCGAGGGCAGGCTGGTCTTCGGTCTGCACCTGCCGATTGCGGCGCAGAGCCGGGCTTTCGCGCAGGGCTGGGAGCAGGGCTGCGGGGCCGCCGAGATGCGGCGCATCGCCGAGGCCGCCGACACAGCCGGGCTCTTCTATCTCGGCGTGAGCGACCACATCGCGATTCCGCGCTTGCTGGCGCCGGCGATGTCCACGGTGTGGTACGACGCCGTCGCCACGCTGGGCTTTCTGGCCGCGGCCACGAGCCGCATCCGCTTGCTCTCCTACGTTGCCGTGCTGCCCTACCGTCATCCGCTCGCTACCGCCAAGAGTTACTTGACACTCGACGCCCTCTCCGGCGGCCGACTCATCCTCGGCGTCGGCGCGGGTCATGCCGAGGCCGAGTTCGCCGCCCTGGGCGTGCCGTTTGCCGAACGTGGTGCGCGTTTGGATGAGGCAATTGACGCGGTGCGGGCGGCCTTCCGCGACGAATGGCCGTGTCACGAGGGGCGCTTCTACAGCTTCCGCGATCTGGGCGTGGCACCGCGTCCGGTGCAGCAGCCCAGGCCACCGATCTGGGTCGGCGGGTCGACCCGGGCCGCGCTGCGGCGCGCCGCCGAGCGTGGCGACGGCTGGTTGCCCCAGGGCGTCCCCGAGATGGGCATGGCTGCGGCGATCGAGCTGATCCGCGAGCAGCGCCAGCGCACGCGCGGCGGCGCCCCGATCGAGATCGGCATGAACGCCCCGTGGATGTTCGTCGGCACGCCTGCCTTCGAGCTGCCCGAGGGCACGTTGAGCGGCCCGCCCGCGCGCCTCGCCGAACCGCTGCGTGCGGCGCGTGCCCTCGGAGTCAATCACATCGGTGTGCGGTTTCGCAGCCGCTCGCCTGACGAACTGATCGACCAGATCCACGCCTTCGGTCGCGATGTCGCCCCGCTGGTCGCGTAGCGGCGGGTCACGGGCCGATGGAGCACGGGCGCAACGAGGACGCTCGCGGATCGTTCTCGGGCAACGTCAAGGGCCTACGGGGTACGAGCCGCGCGGGCACGGGCGCAACGAGGGCGACGAGATCGCCATCCCCGCCGGTCGTGTAGCGGTGGGCTAGCGCCCGAGGAGTTGATTGCCGGGGCGGCAGATCTCGGCGAGGCGGGCGCGGTCGGCGGCGGGCAGCTCGCCTCCACGCGCGGGTGGAACGCCGCGCACGAGGGCGGCGGCCCGTTCGATCCAGCCACCGGCTGCGGGGTCGATCTCGAAAAACTCGGCGATCCAGCGAAGCGTTTCGTGCGGCCGTGCCACCAGATCCTCGAATCGGACCTCGGCGTACTGACTCCGATCGAGACCGGCGATGGCTCGGTAGCCGCGCATCAGTTGATCGCTCCAGAAGCGGCCGAAGTACTCGACCGGTGGCCGGCCCTCGAGGATCGGTGCGAAGGGGTCGGGCGAGCCGTCGGTGGGCGGGGTCGAATGGGCAAAGGCGGCCGCCGCGTCAAGTTCTGGATATACCCGGTAGACGAGCGAGATCGCGAGCCGGAAGGCGGCGTGCTCGCGCATCGACAGGGCCGCCTCCTCGCCGGCGCGATGGATGTGCAGGAAGCGCGCGTCGGGGTAGTTGTCGCGCAAGTCTCCCAAATAGTCGATCGACGAGCCCGAGCGCTCGTTCCAGACCCGTTTGCCGCATGTCGTTGCCAGCCAATCGAATAGAGCGACGTGATGATTGCGCGGCTGGCGCACGGGTTGCGCCAGCACAAACTCGTGCGCCTGGTCAAAGAGTCGGTCGGGATCGTCGGTGAGGCGCGGCAACATCGAGACCTGAATCCACGGCAGGTGATCGTCGCGCCGGGCGCGGACGCCGGGGCGGTCGTAGGGGTAGACGATCTCCTCGACCTTGTATCCCCGACTCACGACGATCGTGACGAAGGGATGGGGCTGCGCGATCAACTCCCAGAACGCCGCGCCCGTGATCGGCTCGGCCGCGAAACGCCGCGCGCCGTCGAGTCCGTTGAAGTATTCGCACAGGCTCGCCATCTCCGGGCTCTGGTGGAGCAGCCGCGAGAGCAGTGTGGAGCCGCAGCGACCCGTGCCGACGACGAAGCGTTTCATCGAAGCGGCTGCATACTGGCCCCGGCCCCGCCGAGCCAAACCCGTCGCGTCGGGGGACCCCACGGACCGCCGACAGCGTGACGTTGCATGACGGCCGAGCCAAACCCGTCGCGTCGGGGAGGAATGGTGGCACCGCGGGCGTGCGTCGCGACGACGGAGTGGTCGCGTCGCGCTACGCCGGGGAGCGACCGGGGCGTCGCGGGCGCGCGTCGTGACGTGACGGCTGTGCGGTGGCGTTGCGTTGCGTCGTGGAGGAACGGCGGCACCACGGGCGTGCCCTGCGACAACGGAGTGGTCGCGTCGCGCTACGCCGTGGAGCGATCGGGGCATCGCGGGCGCGCGTTGCGACTGCTCTGCGGTGGCGCCGCGTTGCGGCGCGAGGCATGATCGGCGCGGAAATCGGACTCGTGACGAATGACGTCTTGACGCCACCGCCCGACGCCCTGCTGGTGGTGTCCTTCGGCGGACCCGAGGGCCCGGCAGACGTGCGGCCCTTCCTCGAGAAGGTGACGCGCGGGCGCAACGTTCCACCGGGCCGCCTTGACGAGGTCGAACGTCAGTACGCGCTCTTCGGTGGCGTGAGCCCGCTCGGGGACGAGTGCCGTCGCCTGTGCGGCGCGCTCGAAGCCCTGCTCCTGCGCGAGGGGCCGCGCCTGCCGGTCTACCTCGGACAGCGCCACTCAGCGCCACATCTCGAGGACACGCTGCGCCGCATGGCGCGCGATGGCGTGCGCCACGCGCTCGCGTTCGTCACCTCGGCCTATTCGTCCTACCCCGGCTGCCGGCAGTACCTCGACGACATTGAACAGGCACGCACAGCCATCGGACCCGATGCGCCCGTGGTCGAGAAGTTGCGTCCGTTCTGGAACCATCCGGGCTTCATCGAGCCCGTCGCCGACGCTCTGGCCACTGCGGTGCGAGCAAGCCACTCGCCCGGCGCGCGGACGCGCATCCTCTTCTCGGCCCACAGCCTGCCGCTCGCCATGGCGCGGGTCTGCGACTACGAACTCCAGTTGCGCGCCGCGGCTGCACTGGTTCATCAACGAATACCGGATGCGCCGCCCTGGGAGCTGGTCTTTCAGAGCCGCAGCGGCCCCGCGCAGGAACCCTGGCTCGAGCCCGACATCGCCGAGCGCATGGCGGGGCTCGCGGGAGAGGGCGTCGAGCACGTCCTCGCGGCCCCACTGGGTTTTGTGCTCGACCACATGGAGGTGGTGTTCGACCTCGATGTGCGCGCGGCGGCCAGGGCGCGCGAGGCGGGGATCGGGTTTGCGCGCACGGCGACGCCCGCCCGCGACCCGCGCTTTGTCGCGATGGTGCGCGAACTCGTTCGGGAGAGATTCGACCCCGAGTTGCCGCTGCAAGCACTGGGGGCGCTCGGCGCGCGCCCGACGCCCTGCACACCGGGCTGCTGTCCACCTCGTTGAGCCGGGGCGGCTGTCAAGCAGATGCAGCGTCGCCGCGACGTCCACCGCGTTTCGCCAGCGACAGGAACGGCCCGTTCTCCCGGCGGTGCAGCGGCGCCCCACTGAGTGGGCGCGGGCGCCGAACCTCCCGACGGACTCGTCGCGGATGTCGGCCAGCAGGGCGGCGCTGCGCCGTCCGCCGCACCGGTCAGAGGGGTGCGGCGGACGGCGTGCGTGTTGCTCGTCGGATCAGCCGGCGTAGGGCCGGCAGGGCTGCCCGCGCAGGCTCGGGCATGGAGGCAGAGCGGTTGGCGCCGACAAACCCTCCTGCACCGGCAGGACGATCCGCGACGGATGGGCGGGGGTGTGCTCGACCGCGATCTGCTCGCTGCCGTCGCCCACCAGGGCCTCGAACTTCCACCGTGGCCGCGTGCCGCCTGGCGCGTCCACGATCAGCCGGACGCGCGAGCCAGCGCGGAAGACGTGCGCGAAGGGAAAGAGTTCGACCCGCACGAGTTCCGTGCCCCCCGGCGGCAGCGGTGCGGCATCGACCTCGAGATGGGTCGCGACCGGACGCAGATCGCTTGACGCCGTCTCGTCGAGCTTGCGGCGGCTCGCGCGCAGCCATCCCGACTGGACGTACATCTCCTGGCCGTCGGGCCGGACCTCGGAGAGGGTCACCTGAAGGTCGACGTCGCTGGCGCTCGACGAGAGCCAGAGATCGACGCTGCCCGGACCGGCCATCACGCTGTCCTGGGCCAGTTCTGCCGAGATCCACGTCCCCGAGCTGGCCGGATTCGGCTGGGGCCAGACCCAGGGCGGGAGAGGTGCCCATTCGTGCCCGCCGTTGGGCAGCGTGGTCACCTGCGCCAGCGAGCTGTCATACGCGAACGAGTCCACCCCAGAATCTATGGGCGGCGCGTCGCTCAGGATTCCGCCCGTGCCCAGATAAAAGGGGCGCGCCACGGTTCCGGGGATCGGCCACGCGGCAAAGCCCATCTCGAAGGCCGGTTGCGGCAGACCGGGATCGGCGCCGGCGCCGTTCTCGAAGAGAATGCGAATCCGTGGCTCGGCTTCCCAGCGGGCGCGCGCTTCTTCCCAGGTTGTGACGTCGAGGAAGCGCTCGGGCTCGAGCACGAGCGGTGCCGAGGTCTGGAAGGCGGCCTGGCCGATGGTGTCGACGATGAGCTGGGAGATCGGTGACCGCCTGGGCGCGCGCCGCGCCACGTAGATGTCGAGGAACTCCATCCAGCGCGAGAAAATTGCCGGGCCGAAGGGTTCGGTGTGGCCGCCGTTGCTCAGTGTCGCGTGCAGGTTCGGCACCGAGGTGAATCGATCGAGCATGTTCGCGCAGTAGCCACCGGTCTGTTCGTCCTGCCACTGGCAGGCGAGATACACCGGCACGTTGATGTTGTGGACGAAGGTGAAGGGCGAGGCCGGGCCCGCGATCTCGTCCTTCCAAAAACGGTTTTCGTCGATTGTCTGGAGGATGTCGGGAGTCTGGTCACGCAGCTGCTGGTTGTCGATGCAGACCTGATCGCCGTCGTCCATGCGCCGCTGCGACCATGCCTGGCCGCCGGGGCGCGCGTCGGCCTTGCGGCCCGCAGCCCACTCGGTCGCGAAGCCATTGTTCAGGATGCCACCGGGGTAGAGCACGCCGCGGCCGACGTCGGAGATCACCGAGAGCGGGGTGATCGCGGCGAGGTGGGGCGGTTGGAGTTGGGCCACGAAGAGTTGGCTGATGCCGGGGTAGGAGAGTCCGACCATGCCGACCATTCCATACTTGGCCCAGGGCTGCGCGGCCACGATCTCGATCGCGTCGTAGCCGTCGGTCGATTGCAGGGTCTCGAAGAACTGGAACGAGCCGCCCGAGCAACCCGTGCCACGCATGTTGACGCCGACCACCGCGTAACCCAGCACGCTCGCGATCAGCGAACTCGGCTGCGGCGAGTCGGGGTCGGCGGGGCTGTAGCCGGAGTACTCGACCACGGTCGGGTAGGGGCCGGCATCCTCGGGGCCGGGCAGGATCACGTGGACCGCGAGCAGCGTGCCGTCGCGGGTCTCGATGTACTGGTAGCCGTCGTGAAGCTCCTGAGCCGCGTAGAACGAAGGATCGGGTGGAGCGTCGGCGGCGCGTACGTCGAGGGCGGGCGAGGCCACGGCGGTGCCGTTCTCTTCGCCGAGGACGTAGGCGGTGCCGAGCGGCACCTGGCGGAAGACGAGCGCGCCATTGTTGTCGGCCGTGCCGCTCGCGAGCGGTGCACCTTCTGCGTCAACCAGATCAAGGGCGGCACCGGGCGCAGCACCGATCAGCCAGACCTGCTCGACGCTGGCGTGGGTCTCGAACGAGGCCGGGGTCTCGGGCGGTGTCCACGTCGAGGGGCCGCCGCTGCCGACATTGCCGCAGGCCGCGACGAGCGCCAGGGCGACGATGGGCGCGAGTGGCCGCGCCAGCGAGAGAGGCGTGGTTCGGGAGCGATGCATGGGATCCTTTCGGGCGAAGGAGGCCAGGCGCCCCGTTAGGGCAGGCTCCCACGGAGCCCGCCTGCGGGTGGCGCGACTCCTGCCGCGTGAGATGGCGTTCCCTCGAGACTTACCGACTCCAACCATGCGGTCAACGGCCCCCCGCCGCGGTTGGGCGATCTCCGCGGGCCGTTCGGGAGCCGGATCGTACCGCTCGACGCAGACGCTTCTGCGGCTGCGAGGTCCGAGGCCGCCCTCCGGCCGGGAGGAGTACCCGATCCGATCGCGAGGGAGGCGCGCGGGCGTGACGCCCCGGCCTTGAGAGCACCCGGTGCGATCGCGAGAGTACCCACGTGGCAGCGAAGAAGAAGCTCTACCGCGTGCGGTTCCACAACGACGGCCGCGTGTTCGAGGTTTTCTGCCGGAGGGTGATCCCGGGCGAGCTCTTCGGCTTTGTCGAGATCGGTGACTTTGCGTGGGGGCGGAAGTCGGAGGTCATCATCGACCCGACCGAGCAGGAGCTCCGCAACGAATTCGCCGACGTGACCGCAGCACAGATCCCCATGCACGCCATCATCCGGGTCGATGAGGTCGAGCGCGCCGGTTTGAGCAAGGTGGTCAGCGTCGCCGTCGCTCCGGCGGGTGCCGGCTCCGAGAGCCGCGTCATGCCGGTCGGATTGCCGCTGCTCGTGCCGCGCCCGCCCGGTTCGCCCCGCGGCCGCTGAGCGCTGCGCTCGACTCAGGGCCCGCGCGCGAGCAGGCGGGTGCGTGGGGAGCGCCTCGAAGGGTCGCCACGGCACATGCCCGGAAGTCAGCGCCCGCGCGCCAGCAGGTGGCGACTGCGGTCGCGCACCGCGGCCGGCGAGCCCGGCGTGGACCACTCGAAGCTCTCCAGGTGTTGCTTCAAGTCGAGCATGCTCGGGAACGCGGCCAGGATCAGGCCGCGCCGCAGCCCCTTGCCGATCGCCTTCACCTCGCGCGGCTGGCGGGCGTAGCGCTCGCGACCGCCGAGAATGGAGTGGAAGAGATGAATCACGTCGACGATGTCGTCGCGGCGGTTGGCCGGCGTCGACCCTCCCCAGTGGAAGAAGTCGAGGATCTTGACGACGTGGCCGATGCCGCGCGGGCTGACCAGCACGTTCCCGGCGTGCAGGTCACCATGGTATTCGCCCTCGGCATGTACCTCGGCCAGTCCCGAGGCCAGCGAGTGCAGCACGTGCATGGCGCGGAAGGGGTCGAGCCGGTGGCCCGGCTGACGGTTGACGAAGTCGCCGAGCAACTCGCCCTCGACGAATTCACTCACGAGACACTGGAGCTGCTGCTTGCCGACCCGCAGCGCCTCGGAGTGGTGGTACTTGATGACGATTGCGCAGCGCCGCAGCTTCTCGAGCTTCTGCGCGTAGCGGCGCAGGCGAACGCCGCGCTCGTTGCGTCTGGGGAAAAAGATCTTTACGGCCCGCACGGCCCCGGTGGTGCGCTCGACGACCTTGTAGACTTCGCCCTCCCAGCCAGCGCCCAGGCGGGCCTCGACGACGTATTTGGCGCCGATCACCCGGCCCGGCTCGAGCGCGAAGGTTTCGATATGGGGTTCGGCCATTTGACCTGCGACCACGCCGGTCGCGCGGCCGGATCATGCGCGACCGGGGTGGGCCGGACAAGCCCCGGGGCCGTGCGGCCGGCGCGCGGGACTGCCATAGGAAGGCCGAGGCGGCGCGGTGTCGCCGCAGGAGTCCTCGCGGATGAAGCTCAACCCGGAACCCCTTCCGATCACGGCCGACGACGAGGCGATCCGCGCGGCCGTTGCCGTGGCGTCGCCGGTGCCGCTCCTGGCGGCGCTGGCGCAGATCACCGGCGATCCTTCGCTCCTGCGCGACGACCTCCGCCCCGATCCGTCGCAGATCCTCGATCCCAACGGGGGACTCGACGAGAACCAGATCGCCCAGGCCCGCGCTCTCGCCGTCGCGGCCCTGATCCGTTTTCGCGACGGCGGCAGCGTGCGGGTGGCGCTGCCCGAGGGCCCCACCCTCGAGCGCCTGCTCACCTGGGTTGCGGGCGGTGCGCTCGAGCCGGCCTACGTGCCGCTGCTCGAGGAGGAACTGGCGCTCGGGGGCGATCGGCGCGCGCCTGCCTGGCACAAGCGCGAGCTGGCACCCGATGCGGACTTCAAGGTGGCGATCATCGGTTCGGGCATGTCGGGCCTGGCCGTCGCGCACAGGTTACATCAGGCCGGGGTCGAGTTCACGATCTTCGAGAAGAACGCCGACGTCGGCGGCACCTGGTTCGACAACGTCTACCCCGGTTGCCGGGTCGACATCGCCAACCATTTTTACAGCTACTCGTTTGCCCAGACCAACGACTGGTCGTCCTTCTACTCACCCCAGGGCGTGTTGCTCGATTATTTCCGCGCTTGTGCGCGTGATTTCGGGTTGCGCGAGCACATTCGCTTCAGCACCGAGGTGCAGGGGGCTACCTGGGACGAGGCACGCGGGCTCTGGGTGCTGCGTCTGCGCGACAGCACGGGTCGCGAGACGACAGCCGAGGCCAACGCCCTGGTCTCGGCTGTCGGCCAGTTGAACCGCCCGAAGATGCCCGCCATTCCGGGGATCGACCGATTCCGCGGCGAGTCGTTCCACTCGGCGCGCTGGCGGCATGACGTCGAACTCGGCGGCCGCCGGGTCGGGATCATCGGTACCGGAGCGAGCGCCGCACAGTTCATCCCGCCGGTGGCCGAGGTGGCAGCGCATCTCACGGTCTTTCAACGTACGCCCCCCTGGCTCTTGTCGATCCCAAACTACATGGACGAGCTGCCCGAGGCGTTGCGCGGGCTCCTGCGCTGCGTCCCGGAATACGGCCGCTGGGATCGGCTGCAGGTCTTCTGGCGCACGCACGAGGGGCTCCTGCCGGCGGCGGTGGTCGATCCGTCGTGGCCGCATCAGGAACGCTCGGTGAGTGCGCTCAACGACGGCATGCGCCAGTTGATGGGGGCCTACTACGACGCGGCTTTCCCCGACCCGGAGCTGCGCGCCCGGGTGCTGCCGCGATACCCACCGATCTCCAAGCGAATCGTGCTCGACAACGGCGTCTATCCGCGCACTCTGGCCCGGGAGAACCTCACGCTCGTCACCGACAGCATCGCCGAGATCACCGAGACGGGGGTGCGGACCCAGGACGGCGTCCTGCACGAGTTCGATGTGCTCATCTATGGCACGGGGTTCGAGGCCTCGAAGTTCCTCATGCCGATGCAGATCAAGGGCGAGGGTGGCGTCGATCTGCACGAGCGCTGGGGCGGCGATGCCCGCGCCCATCTCGGCATCGTGGTGCCCGTTTTCCCGAATCTCTTCCTGATGTACGGTCCCAATACCAACATCGTCATCAACGGTTCGATCATCTACTTCTCGGAGTGCGAGGCGAACTACATCGTCGAGAGCGTGCGGCTCCTGCTCGAGCGCAGGAAGGGCTCGATGACCTGCCGTGCCGACGTGCACGACGCCTACAACCGCCGCATCGACGCGGGCAACCGCGCCATGGCGTGGGGGGCGGCGACGGTCAATACCTGGTACCGCAACGAATTTGGGCGGATCGCCCAGAACTGGCCCTTCTCGCTGCTGGAGTACTGGCAGCAGACGCGCGCCCCGGACCCGGCCGACTACGTCCTGCGCTAGGAGACGGGGAATGGGCCCCGCGCCGCGCGTTTCTGCACGGACTTTGCGGGTGGGCGTCGTCCGTGCGCAAGCCCGGCGGCAGGCCGGGCAGGGGCGTCCCTTCGGCTTGCCGACCTGCGCCGGGTAAGGCTCCGGCGATGCCCTCACGCTGCTTCGATCTCCGGGCATCCTTTCGGCGCGCCGGGGGGCTGGTTCCCAGGCGGCGCCGGTGGGTGCCGGCAGGGGTGAGCTGGGGGGCCTAGTTCCCCGGCGGCGTCGGCGCGGGCACGCTGCGGGCCGCGCTCGCGCAGTCGAGCACGGTGCAGAAGACGTGCGTCGAGAGTGAAATCGCGGTGCCGAGCATCACCAGCGCGGCAAGCAAGCCGCCCACGATCAGGGCACCGCGCGCCGCGCTTCCGAGCGGCGCGGGTGAGACCAGACGGTAGAGTGCTGCCGCCGCAGATGCGGTGGCGCAGGCCAGGGTGACGAGCGCGATCAGAGTCAGCGACACGGCTCATTCCTCCGGCAAGCGCGAGAAGTCGGGCTCGCGTTTCTCGAAGAAGGCAGCGATGGCCTCGCCGTTCTCGGCCGAGCGCAGGCGGATCTGGAAAGCCTCGGCCTCGCGACCGAGAGCCTCGCGGATCGCGGTCTTCTGCCAGACCTTCAGCAATTCCTTGGAGTGACGAACCGAGGCGGGCGGCCGCCGGGCGACCTCGAGCGCATGGGCGCGCACGACCTGGGCGAGGTCTTCGGGTGCGACGACCTCGAGGCAGAGCCCGATCCGGGCCGCTTCCTCGGCCTCGATCCAGCGCGCGCTGAAGAGAATCTCGGCGGCGCGCATGTAGCCGATGCGTTGCGGCAAGAGCAGGCTGGAGGCGGCCTCGGGCACCACACCCAGCGTCGTGAAGGGCGCCCGTAGCCGCGCGCCCCGCGCGATCCAGGCGCAGTCGCAATGCAGCAGGATGGTGAGACCAATGCCGAGGCCGAGGCCATTCACCGCCGCGAAGATAGGCTTGTCGATCTCGATCAGGGTGTCGAGCAACGCCGGGAAGCCGCGTTCGGCCGGCGTTGCGGCCGTGACGCCCGGCGGTGGCGTGAGGCTCATCTCGGAGATGTCCTGCCCGGCCGAGAAAGCCACGCCCGCACCCGTGAGCACGATCACCCGGGTGGCACGGTCCAGCGCGGCCTCGCGCAGGCAGTGCGCCAGCGCCTGGTACATTTCCTCGTTGAAGGCGTTGCGTCGCTCCGGGCGGTTCAGCGTGACGGTGCGGACGCCGTCTGAAACGTCGACGAGGATCGTGGGCTTGCTCATGGTGGTGACCTCATAACAGGCCGCGCCGGCGGAGAACGTCGCCGGGCTCGATCCCGAGCGCCCGGGCCAGCGCCAGCAGGTCGGCAGGTAGCGGTGCCTCGAAGAAGCGCGGCGCGGCCGCCCCTGCCAGCGCGAGTCGGAAGGCGTGCAGGGCCTGGCGCGGGTGGCGCGCGCACGCGGGCTCGACGTAGCGGCTCTCGCCCAGCAGCGGGTGGCCGATCGCCGCGAGATGGCGCCGAATCTGGTGGGTGCGACCGGTATCGAGGCGGCAGGCGAGGAGGGCTGCGTCGTTGCCGTGGGTGAGCACCTCGATGCGCGTGCGCGCCGGCCGAGGAGCGGCGGAGCTTTCTCCCGACCGGCCGCGCAGGGCCTCTGGCGGCGGCACGCGCGCGAAATCGGCACGAGCCGTGCGGGAGCGTTCCCCCGACCTGCGGCGCGAGAGTTCTCCGCCTGTGGCCGGAGTGCGCGTCGGGCGAGGCTCTGCGGAACCCTCACGCTTGGCCGCGTGTGGCCTTGGCGGCGGTGGTGCCAGCGAAGCGAGCGGCTGATCGACGACCAGGTGCTCGAACCCGGGCCGGCCCCGGCAGAAAGCCAGATAGAGCTTGAGCGCGCCGCGACCGTGCAGGCGGCGGGCCGTCTCGTCTACCGCACTTTTGCGCGTGACGAAGAGCACCACGCCCGAGGTCTCGCGGTCGAGCTGGTGCACCGCCCACACGCCGCGGCGGGCGTGCACGGCAATGAGGTGTTGCAGGCAATCGGGATCGTCGAGATCGCGTCCGGTCGTCGCGAGACCGGCGGGCTTGTCGACGGCGATCAACCGGCCGTCGTCGTGCAAGATCCGGCCGTCGAGTCCCAATGCTTCAAGCCGCGCGCCGGGAGCGTCCGCCCGCCCGGCCCGCGACCGTCTGGATCGTCTGCTCGATGGTGCGGTCCATCACGTCCCAGGAGTAGCGCTCGATCACGCGCTGGCGCGCCCGCCGGCCCATCTCGCGGGCCTCCTCGGGGTGGAGCAGCACGTGCTCGATGGTCGCCTGGAGGGCCGGATCATCCTCGGGCTCGACCACGTAGCCGCAGCCCTCCAGGATCTCGGGGATATCGCAGAGCCGCGAGGAGATCACCGGTAGCTCCATCGCCATCGCCTCGTACATCTTGCACGGTACGTAGCCGAGAGATTTTGGCTCGCGCGTCTGGGGCAGGGCGACGATATCGGCCGCGGCCAGGAGTTCGGGCATGAGAGTGAAGGGCTGCGGCCCGAGGGCCAACACCTTGCCGCGCGAGAGATCGATCATCTGCCTGGTGTAGGCGTGGCTCGCGTCGCGGCCGGCAATCACGAGTCTAGCCTTGACGCGGTCTTCGAGTGCGTTGAGGGCGTTGATCGTCTCGGCGATGCCCTTGTTGGGCTGGGGGTTGCCGCCGAAGAAGAGGATCGTCGCGTCCTCGGGGATGCCCCATTTGCGCCGGATCGCCATCTTGTCGTGCTGGGCGGGGTCGAAGGCCGTCGGGTCGAGCCCTTGGGGCAGGTAGGCTCCGCCATAGCGCTGCTCCAGGAAGTGGCAGCAGACGAAGCGTTCGTCGGCGAAGCGGGTGAGCTGATCGAGCACCCAGCGGTACTTGAAGCTGTGTGCGTTATCCCAGCCGGGGCCGACCAGCTCGCGCAGGATCATCGCGGCCCGGTGAAAGCGGGTCGGGCGTTTCCAGTGGTCGTGGACCTCCCACTCCGGCATGTCGAGCACCAGCGGCAGGCCGCGGTGCATCTTGGCGCGCAGACCGACGCCAAAGCTCATCATGGAGAGGCTGTAGGCCACCACGATGTCGCCGCTGATGCGCTTCTCCATGGCGCGCATGCCCTCGCGCATGGTCGGCGCGACCACCTGGCCCCACGGGTAGTCGGCGAACCAGGGGAATACCTCCTCGCCGGGGCGCAGGAAGCCCAGCGTCTCCACCTCGTGGTGACGCCCGAGCAGCTTGGCGAGGATCCAGGCGCGGGCGATGCCGTTGGAGGCAAGGCTCGGGACGAGCAGGGTAACCTTCATCGGGGATTCTCCGGGGACGAACGCTGAACGAGAGGGGATCGAACGAGCGCGAGTGTGCCTCAAGCGGGGCCGGAGGGAAAGTCGGAAAGGGGATGCCCGGCCGCGCGAGGGGTCGGCGGGCGCCCGCCTGCGGCGATGGCAGTGCTGCCCGAGGAGAGGTCGCTGACTGCGACGGGGATGGATCACTCGTTGTCTGCGGGCTCGTCCTCGAGGGCTGGGGCGATGTCGCGAGAGCTGTACAGGATGCGGACGACTTCGATGCCGTCTTCGATCGGCCGGTAGAAGATCAGGTGGCGCTGGAACTTGCGGATGGGCCACATCCGAAGCCTGGTGAGCTTCGGGTTCAGGTACTCCCGGAGGGCAGCCCGCTTTGGAGTGCGTGCGAGCAGCTCGAAGGCTGCTTCCGCCGCGTCGAGGAAACGTTCGGCAGCGTCCGGGTCATCGCTTCCGATGAACTCGAACGGATCGATCAAATCGGCTTTGGCTCTCGGAGTTTTCTTGATCCGCCGACTCATGCCCGCTTGCCGGCAGCGAGACGTCGCCGCCCTTGCTGGCGGATATCGTCCCAGTCCTTGCGGGTCATCGGTGTTGTCGGGCCGCTCTCGATGCCCTCGACGAGGAGATCCTCGAACTGCTGCCGTGATTGACGTCGTTGCTCCTCGCGGAGAAGCTGGCGGTCTCGTAGCCGCCCGTTTGGACCTGCTTGTCGACCCATTCCTTCATCGTCGGAGGAAGGGAGACATTCATGGATGCTCTCATGAGAACATGGGTAGGCCGCCAGACCATTGTGTGCCAATATGTGGCATATACCGTCACATGGAAGACCGTCTCGATGGAGGCGAGCTTCAGCGCCGCGTTCGACTGTGGCGCTTCGCCGCTTGCTGCCGAACGCTCGCAGGTCACGCCCCACCGACGTTCGCATGGACCACGCACGGCCGTGGACAGGCCCGCGACAGGAGCTGGCTTGCGTGCCGCTCTCCCCTGCGGGGGAGAGTGCGTGCCCTCTCCCCCCGCCGATGCACCGGCACGACGGGCAGAGCAGGCGCGAGCCCGGCCTCGGCTCTTCCGGGCAGGCGCCGGGATGTCTAGAGAGGCCGGCGTGGATTCGCTCATGCACGTCGTCGATCTTTTCCTCCACCTCGACCGCCATCTGGTGCAGTTCGTCGCCGAGAACGGCCAGTGGACCTACGCGCTGCTCGTCGCGGTGATCTTCTGCGAGACCGGGCTCGTGGTGGCACCCTTCCTGCCCGGCGATTCGCTGCTCTTTGCGGCGGGTGCGGTGGCGGGTCTTGGCGCGGTGGCCCCGGGCGCGCTGGCTCCGCCGCTGGCCGTGGCCGCGCTCATGGGGACGGCTCCGCCCGAGGCGGCCGCAGGTGGAGTGCTGAGTCCGCACCTTCTCTTCTTCGGCTTGGCGCTGGCCGCGATCGTGGGCGACACGGTCAACTACCAGCTCGGACATCTCCTCGGCGAACGTATCTTCAGCCCGGACGCGCGCGTTCTCAAGACGGAATACCTCGAACGCACGCACCGCTTCTATGAGAAGCACGGTGGCAAGACGATCATCCTGGCGCGCTTCGTGCCGATCATCCGCACCTTTGCCCCTTTCGTGGCCGGCGTGGGGGCGATGACCTACAGCCGTTTCCTCGCCTACAACGTGATCGGCGGCGTCGTCTGGGTCGGGGCCTTTGTCTACGGAGGCTATTTCTTCGGGCAGGCCGAGATCGTGAAGAAGAACTTCTCGCTGGTGGTGATCGCGATCATCATCATCTCTGTCTTGCCGATTGCGATCGAGTTCGTGAAAGCGCGCAACGCCGCGAAGGCTGCTTGAGCCGGGCAACGATGCCAGCCGTGAATCCGGCCTGCGCGCTCACTCCGGCGGGGTCGGCCGATAGATCTGGTTCAGGTACTCGCCGAGGAGTTTCTCGCGCATTGTCGCGGGCAGGGCGTCCATCAGTTCGTTGATCCCTGCCATGCGCCCGGGCAGTCCGGTGCCGGCGAGACCCGCCGCCGCGATCAGTTCGAAGAAGGTTTCCGCCGAGAACGTCGCCGGGTCGATCCGGAGCGCCCGCTCGTGCAACGCCTGATCGGGCGCGGGCAGACTTTCGGCCTGCTCCACGCAAACCGCGAGGTCGGCCAGGAAGTCCTCGCACCAGGGGGAGCTCTTTGGATTGACCGAAAGGTGGATATTGGCGGGAGAGGGCCCGTAGGCGAGCTGTGCCTGCACGAACCAGCCTCGCTCCTTCATCTCGTCGACGATGTGGAAGACGCTCGCCGTATCGCAGGCAAAAGCGATCAAGTTCATATCGGGCCGGCCGAGGATCCGGCAGCCGGGGATCGACTCGATGCCCCGAGACAGAGTGCGCGTGGCGTCGCGCATCACTCGCGCCAGCTCGAGGTAGCCCGTGTCGCCAATGAAATGGAGGGCGGCCCAGGCGCCGGCGATGGGTCCGGCCGATTTGGAACTCTGAACGGTCGGGTTCACCACCGAATAGCCGGCCCAGTCGGCGCAGGTGTAGATCTGGTGTCGGCGCAGCTCGGCGTCGCGGTAGAGGATCACCGAGGCGCCCTTGGCGGCAAAGGCGTATTTGTGGAGATCCATCGAGATCGAACTCACTCCCGGCACTGTCCAGTCGAACTCCGGAAACGAGCTGCCGAGACGGCGGAAGTAAGGCAGCAGGAAGCCGCCCATGCAGCCGTCGACGTGCAGCAAGAGGCCTCTCTCGAGGGCCAGCTCGCCCAGCGCGGGAATCGGATCGACCACGCCGTGGGCGTAGGAGACAGCCGAGCCGACGAGCAGAATGGTGTTGTCATCAATGGCCTCGCGCAGGAGGTTTGGATCGGCGCGGAAGCTTTTGGGATCGACCGGCACTGTGCGGAGGTCGACCGAGAGGTAGTGCCCGGCCTTGTGGAAGGCGGCGTGAGCCGTCGTCGGCGCCACCATATTGGGTCGGGTGATTCCCGGCCGTTTCGCGCGCGCGTGGTCGCGGGCGGTCTTGACGGCGAGCAGGATGCTCTCGGTGCCACCGCTGGTGAAGTTGCCGACCACCTCGGGGCCCGCTCTCAGGTGCTGACAGCAGAGCGCCACGACCTCGTTCTCGAGCCGCATGGCGCTCGGGAACGCCGTCGGGTCAAGGCCGTTCTCGGAGAGAAAGAACGAATAGGCTTCCTTGATGACGTCAAGCGCTTCGTCGCCGGGATCGTAGACGTAGGCCCAGGTGCGGCCGTCCTGCCAGGGCGTGTCGTTCTGTTTGAAGGCGGCAAGCCGCTTTCGAATCTCGTCGCGCGAGAGCTTGCGAGTGGGCATCGATGCACCTCCGTGGGGTGGCGTGCCGCCACCGCGACCGGCCCACCCCGCACCGCCTCTGGCTAGAGCCCCGGCTCGGGAAGTTCAACCGTGGAGGGCGGCGGGCTCATCGCCGCTCGAGCTCGCTCTCGCGCCCGCGGGCAGCGAAACGGGCGCGCAGATCGGTGACGTCGGCGGCGGTGAGCCGCCGCAGCGCCTGGCCGCGGCTCGGGCGTAACCACACCGGGTCGGCACATTCCCAGCGCTCGGCACGAAGCTGGCGCTTGATGAGCTTGGCGGTCGGGGTGAGGGGCAGCGTCGCGGCGAGGCGGACGTAGCGCGGTTCCCATTTCGTGCCGAGGTCGGCCTGGGCGGCGAGGAAGGCGTCAAAGGCCGCGGCGTCGAACGCGGTCCCGTCCTCCATCTGGAGGACCGCCATCACCTGGTCGCCGACATCCTCGTCGGGCACGGCGTAGACGCCGCAGAGCAGGACGCCGGGGAAGCGTGCGAGGATTGCTTCCACCGGTGCGGCGGAGAAGTTCTCGCCATCCACTCGCAGCCACTCGAAGTCGCGGCCGGCGAAGTAGAACCAGCCCTCCGCGTCGCGGTAGCCGAGGTCGCCCGTCCAGTACCAGCCGTTGCGCAGACGCTGGCGGTTGGCCTCGTCGTTTTTGTAGTAGCCTTCGAAACCGGCGCCGATGTTCTTGTTCACGATCTCGCCGATGCATTCCTCGGCATTGAGCAGGCGGCCGTGGGCGTCGAAGCGGGCGCGCGGCTTCTCCGCCAGCGTCTCGGGATCGAGCACGACCGTGCCCTCCGGGGCGCGGCCGAGTGCGCCGGGCGGGGTCTCGGCGGGCCGGGTGACGTTGGCGCCGGTCTCGGTCGAGCCGTAGGCGTCCTGCACCGGCACTCCGAAGCGCGTGCGGAAGCGCTCGATGTCGCGCTCGGCCGCCTCGTTGCCGAAGACGATGCGCAGCGCGTGGTCGCGATCGTGCGGCGTCTCGGCCGTGGCGAGGATGTAGGTCAGTGGCTTGCCGACGTAATTCATGTACGTCGCGCCGAATTTGCGGATGTCGGGCAGGAAGCCCGAGGCACTGAAGCGGCGCCGCAGTGCGAGCGTGCCGCCGACGTAGACGCACGGTGACCAGCCGACGAAGAGCGCGTTGGAGTGGAAGAGCGGCATCGCCTCGTAGAACACGTCGGCCGCGGTGAGGCCCTGCACCAGGCTCAACATGCGGCCGATGAAGCACCAGCGCGCGTGCGAAGTGACCACCGCCTTGGGCGCGCCAGAGGTGCCCGAGGTGAAGATCAACAGCGCCATCGTTCCGGGTTCGACCGTGCGCGCCGGCAGGCTGGCGTTGGCGTAGGGCGCCAGTCGCTCGTTGTATTCGGGCGAATCGATGACCAGAAGCCGGTCTTCGCGTGCCAGTGCTGGAGCGCTCTCGCGCAGCAGATCGCGTGACCCGGAATCGGTGATGATGAGCTGGCAGTCCGTGTGGGCGATGTCGCGCGCCAGCTCGGCACCGCGGCGGGTCGGGTTGATCCCGACCATGGTGGCCCCACTCACCGCGCCGGCACCGAGCCAGAGCGAGGTCTCGGGCACATTCTCGAGCAGGTAGCCGATGTGGAAAGGGCCCGGGCGGCGCAGATCGCAGGCGAGAGCCGCCCGTGCTGCCGAGGCCTGCACATGTTCGGCCCAGCTCCAGCGCTCGTCCTCGAAGAGGAGAGCCGGGCTCGGGTCGCCCTCCCGGGCGCGGAGAGCCTGGTCGAGTGTGTCAAATTCTGGTCTGGTCATGGGCGTTGTGTCCTCTGACGCTTGCCTCCGACACGCGCCGGAGGCGGGCAAGCCGCTGGCGGCGGGCCTTCAAGCGAGGGGGCCGTGCGCGGCTTCCCAGGCGGCCTTGTACTCGGCGCGCGAGCGCGTGCGCACATCGACGTCGGCGGCACTCGACCGCAGCGCCCCGACGGTCGCCTGCTCCCGCGGCACGTGGCGGAAGGGATCGAAGCGCAACCAGCGCAGCGCGTTGCCGTGACTGATCTTGCGGCGCTCGTCGTCGCTGCAGCGGGCCGCCTCGAAGTGCTCCCACAGCTCGGCGGCCGAGTCGGGCCAGGTGCAGTCGGAATGGGGGTAGTCCACCTCCCAGGCGATGTTGTCCACGCCGATACGCTCGCGCAGGAGCAGGCCCGACGGATCGCAGATGAAACAGGCAAGGAAGTTGCGCCGGAAGACCTCGGTCGGCGTCAATCCACCAAGATCAGGTCGAGCCCAGCGCTGGACATGGAAGTGGCGCTCCATGCGGTCGAGGAAGCCGGGGATCCAGGAGGTGCCGCCTTCGGAGAGTGCGAACTTGAGCGTCGGGTACTTGCGTAGCAGGTGACTCCAGAGCAGATTTGCCGCGCAGGGCAGCGCGTTCCAGGTCGGCATCGTGTAGCGCACGTGCAGCGGCTCGCTCTCGCGGCCGGGGAAACTCTGCGCCGCCGAGCCGATGTGGATCGCGACCACCATGTCGGTCTCGGCGCAGGCCTCGAAGAAGGCATCGTAGGCACCCGAGTGAATGCTCGGCAGGCCGAACGCTTCGGTGTCCTCGGTGAAAGTGATGGCGGTGGCACCCTTGCGGGCGACGCGTCGCACTTCCTCGGCCGCAACCGCACCGTCCCAGATCGGCGAGATCGCGAGCGGGATGAAGCGGCCGGGATGAGCCGCGCACCATTCGTCGATGTGCCAGTCGTTGTAGGCCTGCACACAGGCGAGGCCGAGTTCGCGGTCGCTCGCCTTGGCGAAGAATCCGCCGGCCATCCCCGGAAACGACGGAAAGCAGAGCGACGCCAGCACACCATTTCTGTCCATGTCGCGGACGCGCTGAGCGACGTCGTAACAGCCGGGGCGGATTTCGGCTTGCGTGCCGGGGTCGAAGCCCCACTCTTCGTTGGGCAGGGTAACGACGGTGTTGATGAAGGTCTGGGTCGAGGCGCCGTACTCCCAGCGCCAGGTCTCCATCTTGCGTGCCGGATCGTAGCAAAGCCGGGGCGCGCGCCCGGCCCAGCGACTGCCGAGATGACGAGCGAAGAGTTCGCGTGGCTCGATGATGTGATCGTCCACGCTCACGAGGATCATTTCGTCCCGGGTCATTGCGATACCTCCGCGGGGCCGGTCCGTGCGTGCACCACGGCCGGAGCCCGAGCGGCGATCCTCGCCTCCAGGCGGCTCGCCGGCAAGGAGAACCCGTGTCCGAGGCGGCGCCACTGCCGGCGGGCAGGACCGGTCGCGCCGGCGAGGCCGTCCCTTTGCGCGCAGCGGCCGGGACCCGCCGCGCACCAAGGGCGAATCAGCGCGGCTCAAACATAGGGACGCGGCGCGGCGGCCGGGTACGACGGAGTGTTCGTGCCGCGCGTCCGCGCGGCGGGCGAGGTCGCTCCTGCACCTGCGGCGGCCGGGCACCGACCGTCGGGCGCGGCGTCGAATCCGCGCGCACCAGCCGGGTGCGCGATCAGGGGGCCTGCAGCGGCCGGGCCCCGTCGGGTGCGTAAGCGTTGGCGCCGTAGGCCGCGCAGAAAGCGTCGTCGTCGCCGCGGTAGAGCGGGTCGAGGGCCACCAGCGCCGGACGTACAGCGTTCCACAGGCCGGCCGGGCGCAGCCCGTCACCCATGTCCTTGCCGACGATCACGAGGTCGAGGGCAGGGTGGCCGTGGATGTACTGGCCGAACATTCCGATGGCGCTCCACGCGCCGACGTCATGCTGCTGGTCGCACGAGACCCCGCCCGCGTAGTTGCAGTCGGCGGCGCCCGAGAGGCTGCCGTGCGGGTAGCGATTCCACAGTGCCGCCGGCATGCACTCGCCGAAGAGCACGGGATTGGTTCGCGCCTTGAGCCAGGTCAGGTAGCCGTAGTTGACGTTGGCGTCCTCGAACGAGGGGTGTGTCATGGCGTACACCCAGTCCTCGCCGAGCACGCGCTCGCCGTTCCACACGCCGCCGTTGAGCAGCATCAGTCCGAGCCGCGCCATATCGCGTACCGTGCTGGCCCATGTCCAGCCAAAGATCTTGCGCGGGTTGCCATCGAGCCAGGTCGACTCCCGCATCCCAAGCGGCTCGAAGAGGAAGCGCTTGGAGAACTCGTCGAGATTGGCGCCCAGCGCCGTCGTGTCCTGGACGATCGCGGTGTTGAGGATGTCGCTCAGGCGGTTGATCTCCCGGCTGCCGTCGAGGTCGTAGACGTAGCTCCGGTTGCCGGGGCTCAGGTCGTCGTTGAAGGCGACCATGCCGAGCAGATGGCCGATTTGCGCGTCGGGGTTGAAGCTTACCTCGTCAAGCCAGTGATCGACACGGTCCTCGACGGCGACGGGTCCGGTCTTGGGGCCGGTGCGCTCGAGGTCGCGCGTGCGATAGGCGGCGATCCCGGTCACGACGGCGCCGAGCGTCTTGGTGGCCGAGAAGACCTGGGAAATCGGATCATCGCCGGTCGGCGAGTACTCGTGGCAGAGCTTGCCGTGGCGGATCACCGCCCAGGGATGGCCGAGGATCTGGTCGGCGGCGTCGAGGAGGTCGGGGGCAAGCCCGCATTCCGCGGCAACCTGGTCGCGCGCGACGGGCACCCACTCCGCCGTGCCGGGATCGACCGTGAGCGGGACGTTGGCCGAGGGGACGCCGCCGCAGGCAGCGGCGAGCAGCGACAGGACGACGAGCAGGCGAGTCTTGGACATTCTTACAAGCGCTAGCCGACGTGACTTCGAGCAGCCAGCGACGAGCGGGCGATCGGTCGGATCGGCCCACTCAGCGGGTTGCGGGACGTTGCCGGCTTGTCGGGACCTACGGCAACAGGTCCCGCGATCGCTCGCCCCGTTCCCCGACGCATCAGGGCCGCGCCTGGCGCGTGGCGGCCTCCGGCAAGAGTCGTTCGACTTGCACCGAGCGTCCCCTGCATGGTGTGCACAGGATGGTGGGGCAGATCTCGAGCATTTTCGATCCGGCGTCGTCCGGCGCGGCGCTGATCCGCGACCTCTCGGGTTTGGTGCTCTGGATCTGTCTCGGGATCTTCGTGGTGACCCAGGTCGGACTGATCTGGGTGATTGTGCGCTTCCGCGCCCGGCCCGGGGACGAGGGCCACGAACCGCCCCAGGTGTATGGCTCGACCCAGGTCGAGCTCGCCTGGACCATCGTGCCGCTGATCATCGTGCTGGTCCTCTTCCTGACCACCGCGCGTACGATCGGCGAGATCGAGGATCGCGAGCCCGGCCCGGGCAGCCTCGAGGTTCTGGTCGTCGGGCACCAGTGGTGGTGGGAGATCCGCTACCCGGGGCGCGGGGTGGTCACCGCCAACGAGCTGCACGTCCCGCGGAGCTCTGCGGCCGCCCCGCACACGACCTTCATCGACCTGCGCTCGGCCGATGTCATCCACAGTTTTTGGATCCCCCAGCTCGCCGGCAAGACGGACCTGATTCCCGGCCACGACAACCGGATGTGGCTCGAACCCGACCGCACCGGAGTCTTTCTCGGCCAGTGCGCCGAGTTCTGCGGCACGCAGCACGCGCGCATGGGGCTGCGGGTGGTGGTGGAGGAACCGGCCGAGTTCGAACGCTGGCTCACGGCACAACGCGCCTCCCCCGCAGTACCGGCGACGGCGAGTGCGGCTGCCCGCGGGCGCGACATCTTCAGCACGACGTCGTGCGTGAATTGCCACACGCTCGAAGGCGCGGGCGGCGATGGCCGCTTCGGACCCGATCTGAGCCATCTGATGAGCCGGGCCACGCTCGGCGCCGGCGCGGCGGCCAACACGCCCGTCAATTTGCGCGCCTGGGTGCGCGATCCGCAGACCCTCAAGCCGGGATGCAATATGCCTGACATGAAGCTCTCCGAACCCGAGGTGGACGCCGTCGTGGCCTACCTCCTGACATTGGGGTGACCATGGCCGCCACCTCGGGAGTGAACTCGACCACGGCAGCACCCGCGCGCGGGACGGTGTGGCTCACGGTCCACGACTGGGCCACGACCAGCGATCCCAAGAAGCTCGGCGTGATGTACGTCGTCGCCGCACTCTGCTTCTTCGCCATCGCGGGCATCGAGGCGGCGTTGATGCGGATCCAGCTCGCGTTCCCGGCCAACGATTTCCTCGGCCCCGAAGTCTTCAACCGCATGATGACCATGCACGGCACGACCATGGTCTTTCTGGTCGGGATGCCGATCCTCTTCGGCACCGCCAACTACCTCGTGCCGCTCATGATCGGCGCGCGCGATCTCGCTTTCCCACGCCTCAATTCGCTCGGCTTCTGGCTCTTTCTCTTCGGCGGCCTGCTCCTCTACTTCAGCTTCCTTGGTGGTGACGGACTCTACGGCGCCGGCACCGCACCCGACGTGGGCTGGTTTGCCTACGCGCCGCTCACCGGCACGGCGTTCTCCCCCGGCAACTCGACGGACTACTGGATCCTCGGCATCATGGTGAGTGGTTTCGGCAGCACCATGACAGCACTCAATCTGCTGACCACGATCCTCTGCTCGCGTTGCCCCGGCATGACCCTCACGCGGATGCCGCTCCTGGTGTGGATCATGCTGGTCGATTTCTTCCTGGTACTGGTCGCGGTCACGCCCCTTACCGCGGCCCAGTTCATGCTGCTCTTCGATCGCTTCCTCGGCGCGCATTTCTTCGACACCCAGGCCGGAGGGTCGGCGCTGCTGTGGCAGCATTTCTTCTGGTTCTTCGGTCACCCCGAG